>Ga0256840_1001717_pt1 | contig 20176 bp, 19 predicted proteins | sample 355202metaG_FD_185969 | JGI IMG/M metagenome (GOLD analysis project Ga0256840, IMG submission 185969) | Hydrothermal vent microbial communities from Mid Atlantic Ridge, Atlantic Ocean - 355-202 | ecosystem: Environmental > Aquatic > Marine > Hydrothermal vents | place: Atlantic Ocean: Mid...
ATAAATCATAATATTTGTCATATTCCGGATTCACCCATTCCATTTTTTGAAATGTTGCATCAACGTCCAAAGGTTCATAAAGCGGTTTTGAAAGTTTTGTTTCCCTACCTTTACGAAGTGCTTTTCTGTAACGAGTCTGAAAATCTTCACTCATTATTTTTGCACTGTCCATCAAAATAATTTGCGCCAAATCCATAGTGGCTGCAGTAGCATAAATCTTGCCTTTAAATCCCTCTTTTACAAGTTTGGGAATACGCCCAACATGATCAAGGTGAGCGTGCGTCACGAGGAGATAATCTATACTAGAAGGTTCAAAATAAAATGCTTCTTCATTTTTACTTTCATCTAAGCCTTGAAACATCCCACAATCTATCATGATTTTTACACCACCGACCTCAAACACATGACACGAACCCGTCACTTCTTTTGTTGCACCATAAGATCTCACTATTGCCATTTTTTAATCCTTCGTAAAGAGTTTACATGTAAAGATTATACGCCGATGTTTCTTAAAAACGAAATATACTTATTTTCTTGGTACAAACTCCAGCACCGTTGCATTAATGCAAAATCGCTGACGCCCATCAGGCAAAGGAAAAACATGCCCTAAATGAATCCCGCTTTTTTTCGCGATGATTTCAATGCGTTTCATACCAAAACTGTTGTCTTCTTTTTGTATAGTCGCACCCTCAACCGCTTTGTAAAAACTGAGCCATCCTGTTCCTGAGTTAAATCTGTCCCGTGTGTCAAACAAAACTTCACCACTAAGTTTATCTATAAAAACACCATCAGGCGTATGTTTAAATATATCGTACTGTTTACAAAAGCGGTTGTCTGTTCCCTGATTAAATGCTACTTTATAACTCTCTGAATTTTTTCCCAGTTTAAAATCACCCAAGGCTTTATAAAACTCTTTTTCATTCATAAATCCGATATGAACGGCTTTTTCTTTACCGTTTTGTATAAAAAGTATAGTAGGCGTTGCGTAGAGTTTTGTTTGTATCTCAAAGCCTTTGAGACTGCTGGCTAAAACCGTACGCATAGGCATTTTGCCTTTGTATTTTTGTGCCACTTCTTTGTCAAACTTTTCACAGTATGGACAGAAATTCGGGCTCTTGATTACCAAAATCTCTTTGCCTCCGAGTGGCATTACAGCTTTGTGTTTTGCTTGTTCTTTTTCAAATTTTACACCTGTTGCATGGTTTGGACAATATCCGTTGGGATTTTTCTGTAAATAATCCTGATGATAGGACTCTGCTCTATAAAAATGTTTCAGCGGTTTTATCTCTGTAGCTATCTTGCCGTAACCATTTTTCGTAAGCAGTTTTTGGTACTTTGTTTCCGTCTCATACGCAATTTTTTCCTGTCTAGGTGTTGTGTAAAAAATGGCACTTCTGTAATTATTGCCAATGTCATTTCCCTGACCGTTCTTCTGTGTCGGATCGTGCAACTCCCAAAAAGATTTGATGAGTGTTTTTGCATCTGTTTTGCTGTTATCATAGACTACTTTTACAGACTCGGTGTAGTTCACAATTTTTCTGCCGTCTTTTGTGTAACGGTTTTTAAGCACCTTTTTATAGGTAGGAGCAGCATAATTGCCTCCGGCATAACCGGACTCCGCATCTATAACACCTTTCATATGCTCAAAATGCTTCTCAACACCCCAAAAACATCCTGCTGCAAATACTATAGAAACTATCATACTTCATCCTTTTGTAATTCTTTTTTAAGAATATCCGCCACACGAAAAGAGTTTGCATAAATGCTCCAGGTATAAGGAACACTCCCGCCTGTCGGCATAAAAGAGGCATCTGAAACATACAAATTCTCCAAATCATGTGCCTTGCAGTTTTTATCCAGTACCGATGTTTTAGCATCATTGCCAAATCGGCATCCGCCTGCTACAAGGTTTGGAGGCGGTGCAGAAGAGATAGAGTAGCTAATCTCTTCACAGCCGAGTTTTTCTAAAACTTTCACGGCCTTTTGTGCCAAATGCTCGCCCACTTCTAAGTCATGTGGATGTCCGTAGAGGTTTATAACCCCCACAGGCACACCGTATTTGTCTTTCACCTTCTCATCAACACCTACAAAACATTTGTCAGTAGGCAACCAGTCATTAAAAACTTCAAAGGTAAGCACTCTTGAAGTTGTCAGTCGTTTATGCAGTTTTTCTTTAAGATTTTCACCCCAGAGAAGATTCCCGTTTTCATCATACACTTCACGCATCACACGCGAAATTATATTTTGATGCTCGAACAAAAAGTCTATTGTACCGCCTTTGTATTGCTTCTTCTCTTTTTCATACGCATACCAGTCCTGTAAAGAGCGGTTAAAAAAGACGCCGACCTCCATTAATTCTTTTTGCTGTTGTGGTGTCAGTTGTTCAAAAACAAATCGTCCACTGCCACTGCCACCTGCCGAAAATATCAGATTTTTCCCGACTTCGCCGCTGGAATTTGCCAAACCGTTTGGAAAATATCTGTTTTTAGAATTGAGCAACAGTCGTGAAGTCTCAATCGCCTGTGCCGCTACAACAAAGATTTTTGCCTGCACAGAGTGTCTGATACCATTTTTTGTATAGTAATATGCCCGTGTTACTTTTTTGTCATCACTTTCCAGTCTGTAGACAAAAGCATCTGTAATAATTTTTGCAGAGCATTTTTGAAGCAGTGCAGCACGCCCGCTCCCCTTTGCCCCACTTGCACAGCCGTAACTCCCACAAAAGTTAGAGTAATAACAACCATCACGCCCGAGGGCATTTTGTGATAATATCGCACGAGGTGTAGGAATCGCTTCATACCCTAACGCTTTACATGTACGGTCAAACCATTGTACTGCACCGTTTGTCTGCAACTCCGGATAGGGCAAATCTGCACTTGAGCGTGGTTCAAGATGCTTATGCTTGACAATCTTGCCACTCACGCCCACAACTTTTTCAACCTTGTCATAGTACGGTTCAAGCTCCTCATAGCTGATTGGCCAGTCAACGACATTTGCTCCTTTAATTGCACCATAGACACTTTTTAGCTGAAAATCATTGGGCTTGAGTCTGTGAAAGTAGCCGCTCATCAGATTTGATGAACCGCCGACCATAGAGCCGTTCCAAAAACTCCAATCAGATTTTTCTCCGTCATAGCGAGTAAATGTTCCGTCTGCTTTATACTCATTTATGATGTGTTTTTGCTCCCATAGGGGAGGCGTAAACATATCGCGTCGTGTCACTGCTATTTCATCTTTATTAAAATCTTTTTCAGTATAATTTTGCCCTTTTTCCAAAACAACAACGGAAAACCCCGCATTTGCAAGTTCGTAGGCTATAGGTGAAGCACCTGCTCCACTGCCGATAATACATACATCAACCATTACATGTAAGCCTTTTGCGGTCTGGGTTGTCCGCCTTCAAAATCGAGCCATTGCCATCCGGCTTCTTTGTTATTTCCACCATATACAGGGTCACCAAGCATCGCTTCAAACATATAATTCATCACATCATATACAAAACTATCGCCCCACTCTGTTTGTGTAACACGCTCCAGCAGTGCTTCTCTTTGTTTTGAAGAGAGCTTTATATACTCTTGTTTATACTTTTTTATTCCTGCTTCATTCAGCCATTTTACACCATTTTTTAAAAAAGTTTTATCTGCATCGCTGATACGACTTTGATGAAATATTATTTGCATATATGGAGCAGTTTGAATGCCGAGCTCTTGTGCATAGGGAAATAAATCTTTATGCAGTAAACTCAGTGTTTGCAGAGGCGTTGTCACACCAAAGAGGCTGCACCCGTTCATTATAAAAACGGCACTTGAGAGAAACCCCGCTTTTAAAAAGTTTCTACGAGAAAAGGTCATCAAAAAAAGATCCTTTTTTCTTCGGTTTATAAGAGGATGTTCTCTCATCAACAAAAGCAGGGTCACCTTTTTCAAACATATTTTTTGAAGGTTTTTGTATATGTTTTTTTGGCTTTGTCTCTTTCACAAAACTTGTGTTTAGAGTGCGAGTTGCACCATGAGGAATACACATAATAGCCTCCTTCTTTTATTTTAGAACTATTATACTAAAAATATGTGTAGTAATTGTGCACTATAAAAGAAGTTTTATATCTTCTGAAATATCTTCACGGATTACCCTACGAACATTTATAGGTTTACCGGCATCATCCAAGGTTACGAATGTGAAAACTGCATTAGTTACCTCATATTCTTCATGAGACTCCTTACATCGAACCATAACACTCACATTAATTTTTATAGAAGAGTTACCTATTGCTATAATTTCGGTATAAATAGTCACAATATCCCCATTCTTTATGGGTTTTAAAAAATGTAAATTACTTACTGAGACTGTTACAGCTCCTGAATTAACAATATCTTCTACTGCAATAGAAGCAGCTTTATCCATTTTTGCCATAATCCAACCACCAAAAACTGTACCCGAATGATTTAAATCACTAGGATACGCTCTTCCTTTTAAAGAAATTTGTTTCATTAAAGCTCCTTAATCTATTAAAGATTCTTCAAAATATGTATCAACATTCATATATGTTTTTCCTGTACTGTCTCTAAAAATAAGATTTTCTTTACCTAGTTTCGATATATGATTTAAGCCCATCACGGCAAGAAGATTTTTGATACCTGAGAGTAGTTGTCCATGATAAGAAGCAATATTTCGTGCTTTTTTTTCTACTAAGAAGGAGGCTCTTTTTTTCTTGTCTTGCGTTGCTAATCCAACCGGGCAAGCTCGACCATGCGCACCGGAGCACTCTCTTGCACGAATACATCCCGCACTCATCATAAATGCTCTTGCAATGGCTACATAATCTGCACCAAGCCCAAAAAGGACTATAGCATCATCAGGTGTCAAGACCTTCTCACTTGCAATGAGCTTCACATTCTCTCGTACACCGACTCTTTTTAATTCACTGTCCACTACATAAAGTGCTTTTGCTATAGTCATACCGACACTCATCATCATTTCAAGCGGTGCAGTACCACTCCCGCCGTCACCGCCGTCTATCGTTATAAAATCAGGGTAGGCATTTGAGCCTACATGTAAACGCGCTTGGATTAATTCGGCATATTGTGTAAAATTTTCTTGCGAAGAGATCACAATTTTCATACCTACAGGTTTTTGGGATAACTCTTTAAGTCTGCCTATAAAATCAAAAAGTTCTTCTATGGTATGTGCGAAAGGAAACTGATTTGGAGAGAACAAATCTTTATGTGCCTCGACTCCACGATAATAAGCAATCTCCTCACTTACTTTGGACGCAAGAAGTTTTCCTCCTGTTTGCTTGGCACCCTGTGCCATTTTTATCTCCGTCATTTTACAAAAACGCATCGTTTTTTGATATCGCTCTTCACAAAAATTTCCTTCTTTATCACGCACGCCATACAAGCCACTTCCCATCTGAAAAATAATATCTGGCATATCATCAGGGACTTGTGAAGGAAATGTAGCCATAGGTGCATTCCAATTCACTCTATAAAAAACCAATTCACTCTTATCAAACAAATAACTATCTTGTGCTGCACAATAAACAACCATATGCTTATAGACTTTTCTAGCTATAGCACCATTTAGCAGTAGTTTGATTGTTTTATAAACACCTTTGGCAAAAAATGTTCCTTCATATATCTCAAAAAACTTACACTCTCTTGTATATTTATGCGTGTAAAAAAAGTTTGAAGTAAGACTTCCCTCTCCTGTATTTATAGGAAAGTTTCCAAGATAAGCCCCTTTGGTAAAAGAGCGTGTTCCCTCAGGCGAAATTGCACCATCACTCATAGCACTGCGTCCAAAAACAGAACGCGTTTTAAATGGATTTGGAGAGTTTTTGCCAAAAGTGACAGAAAAATCATCACTGACATCTTGGGTATTTAAAACACAGTTGGCATTTTTTAACCCCAGTCTTGGACTTTTTTGAGGCTGTCCGGGAGAAAAAGAGGCATAGGCAGATTTACGCGCAGCAGAATCATATACCCATCTTACTTTATCAAACGATTCATAAAATTTCTCGTCACCAAAATATTGACGCATAGGGTCTCGCATGGCATAAAACAGATAACGCATTCGTCCAATCAACGGATAATTTATAAGAAGTTGGTTTTCTCTTTGAATATATCTATCATATATAAACAAAATTATAGATATAGCAATAAAAAGAGCAATAATTGCTTTGAATAAAAATAGGAAAATAGGAAAATGCATTTCTCCTATTTCATGGGTAAAATGAACTAAGGCTTCCATCTGTTAATTTTGTTTCCCAAATATAAGTCTGTCTAATGAAAATTTTCCAGCACCATGAGAGAAAAATATCAATAAAAATGACATATAATAAAGCGGTATTTCAAACCCATTATCACCTGCTGAAAACCCATTATGGAGATGCACAGTAACAATTGCCACTATCATAATAATAATAAGCGGTATAGAAATAAATCTCGTAAACAGCCCTACAGTAAGTAAAACAACACCTGTAATTTCCGTACTAGCAGCCATGTAGGCATTAAGAGTTGGAAAAGGAATACCCATTGAGCCAAACCACTCGGCAACCGATTTCATGTCATTCCACTTCATCATTGCAGGTTCATAAAAACCATATGCTACCAGTAATCTTGCAAGAAGTAAACTCACAGATTTCAAATATTCACTCAAACGAGAAAATTCTATATACATATTTTTAACATTCACAACAAACTCCTTATGTTTTATGGAAGTATTTTAGCTCTGTTGTGTGTAGTAAGTGTGTAAAAAAGAAAAAAATGACGCTTTCTCGAAACCTAGACCTTAATCTTCAAAGACACAAAGCCCGCACTGAAGTACGGGTTCCTAAAAGTTGCTTAACCTAGTTACTGCCACATTTACCTTTACCGCATTTCATAGAGTTTTTTTTCATTTTTTTCATTTTTTTCATCTCTTTCTTTTCTGTCATCTCTTTTTTTCCCTTCATCTCTTTCATTCCGGCACCGCATTTCATAGCACTCTCTTTTTTCATTGGCTTTTTCACAGAAGAACCACATTTTCCCGCACCACATTTCATATCGCTTGCGCTGAGTGAAACTGCACCTAATCCTGTAAATAAAGCTGCTCCTAAAAGTAGCGCTGTTAAATTTAACTTTTTCATTTTGTTATCCTTTGATATTTTAAGTTAGAACAATTGTAACATAAAAAATATTGTACATAATAAGTGTGTAGTATTTGTGTAATATTTTTAAATAAAAATTCTTTAGTGTATAATTCTATATTAAGTGCCTGACAAGAATAAATGACATAATTTAATGAAGAGAGAAAATGCAAGATACAAGGCGAAAATCCGTAGAAGCTACTAGTAGCTTCAAGGGTTTTCAACGAAGTTAGATTGTATTTTCTCTCTTCACCCGAAGGGCAACATACAAAGGACTCATTTTTTGCTATACCCTTTGGGTCAACGGCATTAAGTTAAGCATCTTTCTCGGAACCCGTACTTTAGTGCGGGCTGAGAGTGGCAAGAGTATTGCAACAGCCGGCACTAAAGTACCGGTTCCGAGGAAGCATCAATTTTCTTAACTTAATGGCATTGACCCTTTGGGTACTGCGTTGAACTTTTGTTAACGATACCAGTACCCAAGGGGCATAGCAATATCGCCAACAAAAGTTCGCCTTGAAACTAAATCCTTTGTATGTTGTTAAATATGTCATTTATTCTTGTCAGGCACTTAACACAACATAAAAAGGCATTATTCTTGATTTCAAACCAACAAACACTCAAAGAAGAGTTCAAAATATTTTACAAAGAGCATCCAAGCAAGGATTTTGAAGATTTAGTAGAAAAATTTGCAATTTTCGGCGGTGTGGGCTGGGGTGATATTGACACTTCAAAATCTTCTTATGAACTTATAGAGAAATTAATACTGCGAGATTATAACTACATCAGAAACGATGTCAGTGACATTACGGGTGGGGCACCTCTGTATCATGCACTTTTAAGTGCTATTGCTATGGGTGATGGCAAAACACATTCTAGTTATAAACGCGCAAAATTAGAAAAAGAAGTCGGGGACAAAGCCGTTACAGAGCTTGTCGAGAGAGGAATTATTCGTGTCCAAAAACCAAAAAAAGAGTTTACTTCATGGGCTGAGAATGAAACACTCGATAACAAGCTGTACTTTACAACACCATTTTTACGATTTTGGTTTGCCTTTGTTTCACCACTTTTTAAAGGCATCCGTGACGGTGACTATACAGAAGTAAAAAAACGCTGGCAAAACAGAGAGGCAGAATTTACAAACCTCATTTTTACACAACTTTCCCATGAACTGCTCAAAGAAATTTTTGCAAAACAAGACCCTATCAATGAAATATCAAGCTACTGGGACAAAGAAGCGGAGTTTGCTATTTATGCAAAAACAAAATCAGGCAAGACAATTCTCGGCAGTACAAAATACACCAATGCAAAAGTTAAAAAAAGTGAACTAAACCGCTTACAAGAACTTGCAAAAAAAGCAAATATTGAGGCAGATATTTTTGTCATTATTTCCAAAAAAGGCTTTTCAAGTGAACTTAAAGCCTTAAAAGGACAAAACCTGCGTCTTTTAACAGTGAAAAATTTTGCAAAACTGGTAGAATAATCATGGCAAAAAAAGTATTGCTACTGCACGGCTGGGGCGGAAGTGATTTTCCACATTGGCAAAGCTGGCTCGCCGGTAAAATAGCAAAAGAGTACGGTTGTGTCAATTTTTTAAAATTCTCAAATTTTGATACCCCAAAACTTGATGTCTGGATGCAAGAACTTCTAGTAGTACTTGAAGACTTTCAACCCGACATCGTCATTTGTCACTCACTCGCAAATACTTTATGGTTTCATTTGTGCAATACAAAAAAGATACCAGAAATAGAAAACCTTTATCTGGTTGCTCCACCAAGCCTTACATGTAAGGTAAAAGAGTTACACGAATTTTTTCCGCTTAATGCTCCCAACAAACTTTATGCAAAGAACACCTTGCTTATCACTTCAGATAATGATCCGTATATGAGTATTGATAAGGCACAAACCCTCCAACAGAGTTTACATGTAAGGATGGAAGTTTTACAAAATGCCGGGCACATAAATACCGACAGCGGATACGGTGAATGGAAATGGATGCTTGAAGAGCTACGCTTAGTTCTTTATGCGTAAGTATCTAGTCCTCTTGCAGAAGGTACAACCGGCTTCACATCACTTTTAAGAGAATTCTCTACTGTTTTTGCCTCTTGTAAAGTTTGATTGCTAGACTGTAAAAGTGAAGATGTATCACTTTGTCCCGACGAAGAATTTTTTACGGAATTAGGGTCTAGCCTCCCTACCTGAACAGGACTCGAATAAGGCGACTGAAATGTATATTGTGCAACATTCATACTACTCTCCTTTGTGCTCTTTTTTTAATTATAGCACAAAATATGTAAAAGTTTAATGGACAAAAGTGTAAAATACTTTTATGATTCAACTAACAAATATTTCAAAATCTTTTACAACACAAGAACTTTTGACAAACCTTAACCTCAAACTCAACTCTGGGAACCGTCTCGGACTTGTCGGGCGTAACGGGAGCGGGAAATCGACTCTTTTTAAAATCATTATCGGTGAGGAACATGCCGATGAAGGTGAGATTGTCATTCCTAAAAATTACCGCATAGGTACACTCAAACAGCATTTGAGTTTTAGCGAAAAAACACTGGCAAAAGAAGCGGCACTCGCACTGAGTGAAGAGATGCAGTATGATACTTATAGAGTTGAAAAAATCCTTTTTGGGCTTGGCTTTGGTGCGGAGGATTTGGACAAAGACCCACTCTCTTTCTCAGGCGGTTATCAAATACGCATCAATCTAGCAAAACTTTTAGTCACGGAGCCAAATTTACTGCTCCTTGATGAACCGACAAACTACCTCGACATTGTTTCACTTCGTTGGCTAAAATCTTTTTTAAGAAGTTTTGAGGGAGAGGTCATTCTCATCACACACGACAGAAACTTTATGGACGGTGTTTGTACCCATACCGCAGGTATAGTACGAAAAAAACTCAAACTTGTCGAGGGCAATACACACAAATTTTATGCCCAACTCGCAAGTGATGATGAACTGCACCAAAAACAAAAACTCTCTCAGGACAAAAAAGTAAAAGAGCTTGAAGAGTTTATAGCCAAGAACAAAGCCCGAGCATCTACAGCTTCACTTGCACAGTCTAAAGTAAAACAGTTGCAAAAGATGGAGAGACTTGAAGACTTAAACTCAGATGCTTCTCTTGCATTTAAGTTTAACTACAAAAATACGCCTGCCAAAGTATTACTTGATGTCAAAGATGTAAGCTTTGGCTATACGCCACAAAAAATACTTTTTAAAGATATTGGCTTCACGCTTGCAAAAGGCGAAACCTTAGGCATCATCGGAAAAAACGGCAAAGGAAAATCAACCCTTTTAAATATCATTGCAGGTGAGCTCAAACAAAACAGTGGAGAGCTTACATGTAACACAGCAACAGAATTTGCCCACTTTGGACAAACAAACATAGCCCACTTAAATCCTGACAATACCATCATGGATGAAATTTACAATGCCAATGCAAAACTCAGTGAGGCAAAGGTCAGAAGTATCTGTGGGGCAATGCTTTTTAGCGGAGAGCACGCCGAGAAAAAAATCTCACTGCTTTCAGGTGGAGAAAAAAGCCGTGTAATGCTTGGACAGATAATCGCCAAAGATGTCAACCTTTTACTTTTAGACGAACCGACAAATCACCTTGATATGCAAAGTATAGAAGCCCTTACAAATGCCATCAACGCCTTTGAAGGCTCAAGCATAATCGTCACCCACTCCGAAGAATTGTTACGCCGTGTATGTGACCGGCTTATCATTTTTGCAAAAGAGGGAGCCGAGTATTTTGACGGCGGGTATGATGATTTTTTAGAAAAAATAGGTTGGGATGATGAAGAGCAAGAAGAAAAAACTAAAACAGTACCAAAATCAAATCATAAAGAAAATAAAAAACTACGCGCCGAGCTTATCAGAGAGAGAAACAAACTTGCTTCTCCACTCAAAAAAGAAGTCGATACACTTGAAAATAAAATAATGGAACTTGAAAACACGCTTTCACGCAAGCATGAAGAACTTATAGAAGCTTCCAATGCAGGAGATAGTGCTTCTTTGATGGAACTCTCAAAAACTGTTTCAGATATAGGAAATCAAGTTGAGATACTGTTTGAAGCACTAGAAATGGAACAAACACAGCTTGATAAGATCATGCAAGAGTATGACGAAAAAATAAAAGTTCTTTCATAAATGAATAAAATTAAAGAACTTTAATATCTTTACAAAAATTAAATTATTCGTTATAATTTTGTAAAGAAAAGGAGTTTTTTATGAAAAGAGCAATAAATTTACGATTAGAAGAAAATGTTATTGTTATGCTAAATCAATTAACAAAAGAACTTCATACAACAAAAACAGAAGTTATTGAAAAAGCTATAAGCTTTTTCTCAAAACAAAATAATTTAAAGCATAATCAATTATTGCAGTATGCAGGTAACCTTAAAAGTAATAATGCCCAAAGGATGCTAGAAAATATTAAAGATGATAAAAACTTCAAAGACTTTGAGTTAGACCTTTAATGAAAAAATATCTAATAGACAGTGATATATTAATATATTTTTTAAAGGGGCAGCGAGAAGTTGTTGAAAAGCTCTCTGAAATTCCAATAGACAATTTGTATATTTCAAGAATCAACTATACCGAATTACTGTATGGTACTTATAATTCTGCAAGGATTAATCAAAACCTAAAAATTATTGAGCCTTTTTTAGAAAACTTTACAGTGCTAGAGTTTACTAAAGCGTCAAGTTTAATTTTTGCAAAAGAAAAAGCCAGATTGAAAAAGAATGGCAATATTATTGCTGACATGGACTTAATGATAGCTAGTATAGCTATTGAAAATAATTGTACTTTAATGAGCAATAATATCAAACACTTCAACAGAGTACAAAACCTAGAACTTGAACCAAAATTACTGTAATTTTTAGAGCACCCAAACACTGAATTTTCTATTTTTGATTTTACCGTTTTTGAGTTTTTTATGGGCTTCGTCGATGAAGGCATTTTCTATCGCCACATAGCTTTGTCTGTCATATAAGTCAATTTTACCGATGCTTGAGCCTTTAAGCCCTGCTTCACCTGTTAAGGCTCCGAGTATATCGCCTGCACGAATTTTATCTTTTTTTCCGCCCTCTATAACAAGTGTCACAAATTCCGGTTTCATCTCAAAACCCTGCTCTTTTGTAAGCGTTGAAATATCTAAAAACTGATGCTTTTTATCTGCTTCGTAAGGTTGTATTTTTTCTGATTCTCTTTCATTGTAAAGTGTAATCGCAATGCCTTCTGCTCCGGCACGGGCTGTTCGTCCTATACGATGTGTGTAGGTTTCCAAACCGTGAGGCAGGTCATAATTAACGACCATACTTAACTCTTTTATATCCAACCCTCGTGCTGCCACATCCGTGGCAACCAAAACAGGGCAGGATTTGTTTGCAAACTGAACCAAAACATCATTTCTCTCGTACTGTTCCAAATCACCGTGAATAGCAAGAGCGTCTATCTTATTTTGTACTAAAGATTCGGCAAGTTCTTTGGCTTCAAGCTTTGTGTTTGTAAAGACGATGACATTCTCAGGTTTGTAACTTGAAAATATTTTTATCAGTGTTTCCACTTTATTATCTGTTTTATAAAATTCTTGCGTTATTCTATTTTCTACCTCTTGTGCCGTTGTCTTTACATGTAAAGCATTATTTTGAAGTTTTTTGCTAATTGCTAAAATTTCATCATCATAAGTAGCTGAAAAAAGCAGTGTCTGTCTTTGCTTGGGTACAAAAGAAAGCACGGCGTCGATTTCCTCTATAAAACCCATATCGAGCATTCTGTCGGCTTCATCAAAAACAAGGGTGTGCAGATGACTCAAATCCAGGCTCTCTTTGTTTAAGTGTTTTAAAACGCGTCCCGGTGTTCCCACGATAACATGTGCCTGATGGGCAAGTGAGCCTAATTGCTTCCCAAAAGATTCGCCACCCGTAAGCATCAGTATTTTTATATTATGCTGAAATCGTGCGAGACGGCGTAGCTCTTTGGCAACTTGATCGGCAAGTTCTCGTGTCGGACACAGTACCAAAGACTGCACACGGAACTTTTTCACATCCAAATGATGCAAAAGTCCTATGCCAAAAGCAGCTGTTTTCCCACTGCCTGTTTTTGCTTGAGCAATGACATCTTTCCCCTCTAATATAGCAGGAAGAGCGTGTTGTTGAATAGCTGTCATTTGTGTATAACCGAGTGATTCTATATTTTTGAGCATTTGGGGAGAAAGAGAGAGTGTTGTAAAGTTCATAAATAATTTCTTTTTTGAAATTATAGCATTAATTTATACCCCACACCATACTCTGTTTTGAGATACTTTGCTTTTACGCCAATATCGCCTATTTTTTTACGAATATTTTTTATGTGATTATCTAAAGAACGGTGAGAACTGATTGAAGAAAGAGCACCAACAAGTTTTTCTCTTGGCATAACACTATTTTGATTTTCAATGAGCAGAGAAAGAAGTTCAAACTCAATACTGGTTAAGTCAAGTTGTTTTTGCTCAAAATAAATAGTATTATTTTTTATTTCAAATATTTTTTTCTCATTTTGCATCTTGATTGTACTGTTTTTTCCAAGTTGTAACCAAATCCTTGCTTCAAGCTCTTCTAAATCCAGAGGCTTTGTCATATAATCACTTGCCCCGTATTTAAAAGCCAAAAGTTTTCTTTGCGTATCACTGTATGCACTTGTTACTATAATTGGTAAAGAACTATATTTTTGAATACTTTTTAGAACTTCATAGCCATCAAAATCTGGCAGATTTATGTCAAGCAGTACAATGTCAAAATATTCATTTTTTATCTTAGCAACACTATCTGTTGCAGTAAATACAGGTTCTACCATAAATCCACAGTCACTCAAATACTCAAAAATTAATTCTGATGCCAATTCATCATCTTCTACGAGCAATATTTTCATTTTTTTCATTTTTTTCCATTAAAAAACAGATTTAACAGATTTTAGTGTAATTTTACTTAGATTTTTATTGTAATATTCTAAAAGACAATTTAAACACATTAAGTTGTAAAGGCGCAAAATGACTACTATTAACAATATTATTTCGTATTCAAAAAAATTAACACTGTTATATGTTGAAGATGACAACGATACAAGGGAAATGACGACAATTATTTTGGAAGATTTATTTGGGTCTATTGTAGTCGCAAATAATGGTGAAGAGGGATATAAAAAATTTCAAGATAATGAAATAGATCTTGTCATTACCGATATCAATATGCCGATAATGAACGGTTTAGAAATGGCAAAAAAAATCAGAACACTCAATGCAGAAGTACCAATTATTATTACCTCTGCACACAATGAAGACAATTATTTTTTAGAAAGTATAAAAATCGGCATTAACGGCTACCTTTTAAAACCTCTTGATATTGAACAACTCTCAAACACTATTTTTCAAGTGACACAAAGATATAAATATGCACTCAATGCAAAAGAGAGTCTGCACCTTTTGCAAGAGTATCAAGAAGCCACAAACCACAGTTCTATCGTCTCAAAAACAGATACAAAAGGCATTATTACCTATGTAAATGATGCTTTTTGTGAGATTTCCGGCTATACAAGAGAAGAACTTCTGGGGAAAAATCACAATATCGTCCGTCATCCTGACAATCCGGCATCAATTTTTCAAGAGATGTGGAATACCATAAAAAACAAAAAAACTATATGGAAAGGGATTGTAAGAAATAGAACAAAAAATGGAAAAAGTTACTATGTGAATTCATTAGTGATGCCAATTCTTGATTTGGATGGTAATATTCTTGAATATATCTCACTCAGAAATGACATTACAGACATTATGCATCCGTTAAAACAACTCAAAAATGAACTAAGAAATGCACAGAATCCTCTATTAATTTATATAAAACTTGATAATTTTGATAATCTTGAAGACTTTTATGACAACCATACTATTAACACTATCGAAGAAAAAGCACGAGATTATCTTCAAAATACCTTTGCTCAAAAATACAATTTTGACAAAATATATCACCTACAAAATGGTGAATACGCGTGTATTTTAGATGCACAAGAGTATATTGACACCATGCCCACATTTATTGAAGAGTTAAAAAATCTCCAACAAAAAATACAAAACGACATTATTAGTTTTGATACTTTAGAGTATGATATTGCAATTTTACTCACCTTTGCCTATGAAAAAGAAAAAATATATGAATCTGTAAAACTAGGCATGAAAACACTCGTCAGAGAGAAAAAATGGTTTTTAGTCGCCAATAATTTTGCGACAAAAGAACAAGAAAAAGCTAAAGAAAATATAAAAACCGTGCATATGATTAAAGATGCTATTAAAAGTGCAAGAATTGTCTCTTACTTTCAGCCTATTATTGACAATAAGACGCAAAAAATCGCAAAATATGAATCTTTGGTTCGCTTGATAAATGAAGAAGAGAAAGTACTCTCTCCTTACTTCTTTTTAGACGCAGCCAAAAAAAGCAACTATTACCTAAAAATTACAAACATTGTTTTAGAACACTCTTTTACTATCTTGGCACATTGTGATACCGATATTTCCGTTAACCTTTCTGCCTTAGATATTGAACAAAAAAGTATGCGAGAAAAAATCTTATTGCTTTTAGAAAAGTACAAACAAGATGCCCATAGAATAGTTTTTGAACTTCTTGAAGATGAAGAAATAAAAGATTTTACTACGGTAAAACAGTTTATCACCGAAGTAAAAAAGTATGGTGTTAAAATTGCTATTGATGATTTTGGTGCAGGGTATTCAAATTTTGAGCGTTTATTGGATTATCAACCCGATATTTTAAAAATAGACGGCTGTTTAATCCGCGACATAGAAACAAGCAGCTATTCTCTTTCCGCCGTAAAGAGTATAGTAACATTTGCAAAAGAACAAAATCTACAAACTGTAGCCGAATTTATTGAAAATGAATCTATCTTTCATATTGTAAGAGGATTGGGTATTGATTTTTCCCAAGGCTATTATTTTGGTAAACCGAAGCCACTTGTATGAAAAATATTTTAGTTATCGAAGATTCTCGTGTGATTAATAATATAACAAAAAAAGAGTTGACATTACTGGGTTTTAATGTTTCACAAGCATTTACACTTGCCGAGGCAAAAGAGTTTTTGCATAAAATTAAATATCAACTCATCATTTTAGATTTACACTTGCCTGACGGAGAAGGGTCTGAACTTATCGCACATATACAATCTTTAACAAAAACAAAAGTCATTGTACTGACATCTTCTCAAGATGCCGATTTGCGTGAAGAGCTGTTTCAGTACGGCATACTTGATTACATCCTAAAAGACACCAATTTTTTATACTCTATTTCCGAAATAGTCAAAATTATTCACACAATAAATACAAAAAAGAAAGAGAAAATTTTAGTTATTGATGATTCCAGATTTATTTGTAAACACATTAAAACCATCTTGGAACCTCGCAACTATCAAGTACAAAGTGCTTTAAAAGCAAAAACCGCTCTCGCAAAATTGCAAAAAGAGGAGTTTAATCTCATCGTTTTAGATATGGAACTCCCTGATATGCATGGGTTGGAACTTTTAAAATTCATTCGTAAAGATAGTCGATTTTTATCTATGCCTATTATAGTTCTCTCTGGTACTTCCACGCCTGAAATCATTCGAGATGTTTTAAAAAGCGGAGCAAATGATTTTTTAAAAAAACCTTATGTTCCTGAAGAGTTTATACTCAAAGTCGATTTATGGATAGATTATTTTAAAAAAGAAAAAGAGTTAGCAGAAGCAAACTTACAGCTCAAGTTTACAAATGACAATCTTGAACGCTTAGTCTATGAAGAGGTTGAAAAAAACAGAAAAAAAGATGAAATGATGTTTACACAGTCTCGCCATGCACAAATGGGAGAGATGATAGCCATGATTGCACATCAATGGCGACAACCTCTTAACGCAATGGCTACAGCGGCAATCGTCATTGAGTTAAAAGCCCAAGTCGGTAGATTGGACGAAATAGAAGCAAAAAAAATCTCTGAAAAACTACAAAACTATATAAATTACATGAGTCATACCATTGATGATTTTAGAAACTTTTTTAAACCGGAAAAAGAAAAAAGTATCACTGATTTTGAAAAGATATTTCAAACAGTACTTGGCTTAGTACAACATACTTTAGAGCAAAATCATATACAGCTTATACAAAAAACAAACGCAACACAGGACTTTTTAGCCTATAAAAATGAACTCGTACAAGTCATACTTAACATCATAAAAAATGCACAAGATGCCTTGGTTGAAAATAAAATACAAAACCCAAACATTACTATAGAAATAGATGCCAACAAGCTACATATTATTGACAATGCAGGCGGTATTCCTACTCATATCAAAGAGAAAATTTTTCAACCCTATTTTTCGACAAAAACAGACAAAAACGGAACAGGGCTTGGTCTGTATATGTCAAAAATGATTATAGAAGAGCACAGCGGTGGAAAACTTTTGGTACAAAACACAAAAAATGGAGCACACTTTACTATAGAAATGCCAGCTTATAAGAAGGAAGAAAATGATACGAACTAGTCTGCTTATTTTTCTACTTGCTTTTTTGTACTTTATGAGTGGGTCATTGAGTTTAAATCTTTTGCAGGGTGACACTATCGTTAATGTCGGGCTTTTTGCAGCAGAGGGTATAGCCTTGGCCTTTGCCTTATTTTTTGGAGAAAAAATACTTTTAGGTATCTTTTTAGGGCAATTCCTCTTGGCATTTACCAACGGTATCTCTTTGCCTGCATCATTGGCTATCTCTTTTATAAATATGAGTGAAGCTTACATAGCTATCGTCTTATTTAAAAAACTGCATCTCCATACTACATTGGAAACCTTTCGTGATATTTTAGGTTTAGGATTTTTAATCCTTTTTGTACTGCAACCTTTTAGTGCATTTTTATCAAATAGTGTATTGTTGTTCACGCAACATATTTCTAGTCAATATTTTATGCATTATCTTTTTTCTTGGTGGTTTGGTAATGTTATGGGGCAGCTCTTACTTGCCCCATTTTTATTAGTGCTTTTTAATAATTACAAAAAAATCAACTGGAGAGAATTTTTTCTTTATGGTCTCCTATTTGGCATTTATATTTATACGCTTCAAATAGTATTGAATATCAACAATTCGCTTCTTCTGCTTAGTTTGTCTCTTCCTATTATTATCATCATAGTCGCATACAAAGGCTTGGTCTATGGACTTTTTTTGAATGTACTTGTGTCAATGATTGCTTCATACTCTGTTTATTTAAACATAGGAGCTTTTACTGTAAACTTACATGTAGAGAATGTCATTAATTACAATCTTTTTGTCCTCGCTCATATTTGTATTGTTTTAAGTGTGGGCATCTTGCTTGAAGAACGCAAAAAGTATGCAAAAAATCTGGAAATTACGGTTGCAAATGAAGTGAAAAAAAATCAGGAGCAGCAGATTATGATGTTAGAACAAAGCAGACTTGCCCAAATGGGAGAGATGATAAGTATGATAGCACACCAGTGGCGACAACCACTCAATAATCTTTCTTTGATAAATCAACTGCTTGTCTCAAAATATAGTAAAGGAAAACTTGATAATACTACAATAGAATATTTTAAAACAAACTCAAAAAAGCAAATTGAGTTAATGTCAAAAACCATAGATGACTTTAGAAATTTTTTCAAAAAAAAATCTAAAAATGAAGAGTTTTTTTTAAATGATGTTATTGAAGAAGTTTTAAATATGACGAAGGCTATTTATACGAGTAAAGGCATTTCTATCACTTTTGAGCCACAAGAAAATTATAGCATTTGTGGTCAGGCAAATGGTTTGGCACAGGTTGTTTTAAACATTTTAAACAATGCCAAAGATGCGCTTCTTGAGAAAAAAAAAGATGAAAAAAAGATACAAATAATGACACAAAAACACAATGACAATATACAGCTGAGTATAAGAGATAATGCCGGTGGTATTGACGAAAATATTATAAATAAAATTTTTGACCCCTACTTTTCAACGAAAGAAGACAAAAACGGTACAGGCTTAGGCTTGTATATGGCACAAATGATTATGCGCGAACACTTTAAAACAAAAATCAAAGCCTCTAATGATATAGAGGGTGCAAATTTTATTATGCATTTACCGACAGGAGCAAAATAAATGCTACTAAAGAACTTTACTCTTTTATATATCGAAGATGATATACAAGCACAACAAAATATGAAAATGATTTTAGAGGATGATGTCAAAGCATTTTTTCAAGCATTTGACGGGAAAGAAGGCTTAGATATTTATAAAGAAAAAAAACCTGATATTATTTTGTCAGATATTATTCTCCCCTCTATAGATGGACTTACACTCACTAAAAAAATCAGACAAATCGACAAATGCCAACCTATTGTTGTCATTTCTGCTTTTGATGACAGAGAAAAGCTCCTTGAAGCGATTAATGCCGGTATAGATTATTTTATTCCTAAACCGATTGACATAGACATTCTCTATGACAGGCTCAATACTATTGCACAAAACCTTCAAAATAAAAAAGATGCAGATAAAACAAAAGAAAAAGAACACGAAATCTTACATGCACTTGCACACTATGACACACTTACACAAATTGCAAATAGACATTTGTTTGGCATAAAACTCAATGAAACGATTAACAAAGTACGACGCGCCCATGAAAGCTTTGCTCTTTTTTTTATTGATTTAGATAAATTTAAAAATATTAATGATACATATGGGCATGCCGCAGGAGATGCCGTGTTGCAATCTGTTGCACAAAATATAAAAAAAGTTATTCGTTTAGAAGATACCTTTGCTCGCATAGGCGGAGATGAATTTGCCCTAATCATTGAAAACGAAGAAAATATCTCACATACGAATCTGTTGGCAAAAAAAATTATGCAAGCGGTATCAACTCCTATCACATTTGAAGAACATAAATTTCACATTACATGTAGCATTGGCATAAGCTTTTATGATGGACAGCTTTGCTCGAAAGAAGCACTTTTACGCAATGCAGATAGGGCGATGTATGTAG
>Ga0256840_1001718_pt1 | contig 20166 bp, 21 predicted proteins | sample 355202metaG_FD_185969 | JGI IMG/M metagenome (GOLD analysis project Ga0256840, IMG submission 185969) | Hydrothermal vent microbial communities from Mid Atlantic Ridge, Atlantic Ocean - 355-202 | ecosystem: Environmental > Aquatic > Marine > Hydrothermal vents | place: Atlantic Ocean: Mid...
TTTTAAGTTGAAATAAAATTAAGAAAATATCTTACAAATACTAATTCCAATTGGAAAGTTACAGATCAAGAAAGTAAAGCTTTTATTGAAAATCATTCGCTACGTCCAGATATCGTTCTAAGAAATTTAACAACAAAACAAACTATTGTAATTGACACCAAATGGAAATTGAGTAATCAATATATAAGTGTACAAGATTTATGACAAGTTTACACTTATGGTCGATATTGGCATGCTGAAAAGGTTATGCTTCTTTATCCTGGTAATACAAAAACAGAATTCAAAATATTCACTAATGAGTTTGATAATCCTAAAATCAATTGTAAACTCGGCTTTATTTCGATTATTGATGAAAAAGGAGAATTAGATGATCTAATTGGAGAGAACGTTTGTAATTTACTTGAATTGTAGATTACTGAATTAAGTTTTGAAATGATACAGATACATAATAGCAATGGACAGTATTTTATTTTTTAAATATATCCAATAATTCTGGCATGATATTTTCATTTGGACAAACGACAATTTATATGTAAATTGCAGAACAAATTATTAATTTTATAAAACAAAAAAAATGGCAGGAATATTAGATTTATTAAGTGGTCCTATGGGAAAAATGCTTATTAACGGAGCTAGTAAACAATTCGGTTTAGGAGAAGGTTCTACACAAAAAGCAATGAGTGCAGCAATGCCTCTAATTTTAGGCGCTATGAAAAACAACGCTTCAACTCCAGATGGTGCATCTGGATTATTAGGAGCTCTTATGGGTGGAAAACATGATGGTGGCATTATGGATAAATTAGGTAGTATTATGGGTGGTGATAGTGTTGATGATGATGTACTACAAGATGGTAATGGAATTTTAGGTCACGTATTTGGTGGCAAGCAAGAACATGTTGCACAAGCGGTAAGTAAATCTAGTGGTATTGACTTAGGTGCTGCTATGAATATTTTAAAAGTTGCTGGTCCTTTTTTAATGGGAGCATTAGGTAAACAAGCAAAATCACAAGGTGTTACTGACCAAAATGGTCTAGGTAGTTTATTAGGCGGTATGCTTGGTGGTGGCGAAAAAGAACAACAAAGTCTTGTTAACCGTTTATTAGATGCTGACGGTGATGGTAGTATTATTGATGATGTTGCTGGTATGCTTTTAAGTGGTAAAAAAGGTGGACTAGGTAGTTTGCTTGGTGGTTTATTTAAATAATATTAAACCGATAATATAATAAAAACTGTTACTTTTTTTGTAACAGTTTTTATTTATACTTTAATTTTAATAATACTTCCATATCTATTAAAATAGGAAATAAAAAAATATTACTCCAAAACACGATTATAAACTTCTAAATATTGAGGTAAAATTTCTTCTAATGTGAAAATTTTAGAATGTTCATAAGCATTATTTTTAAATTCATTAAGTATTTTATCTTCTTTTAGAATATGGATTGCATTTTTAGCCATTTCATTAACATCACCTACATCACTTAAAAAACCTGTCATTCCGTTTAAATTCACTTCTGGCAAACCACCTGCATTTGTTGAAATGACTGGTGTTTTAGCTGCCATAGCTTCTAATGCTGCTAATCCAAAACTTTCCGTTTCTGATGGCAACAAAAATAAATCCGAATAGCACAGTATTGTATTTACTTCGTTTGAGTTTCCTAAAAACAAAACCTTGTCTTTAATATTAAACTCTTTACAAAGCAAATCTACTTTTTCACGTTCAGGACCATCGCCAACCAAAATTAAACGTGCTGGTATTTCTTTTTGTACTTCATTAAAAATACGAATTACATCTTCTACTCTTTTTACTGGTCTAAAATTACTTATATGTGTAATAATTCGCTCCTCGCTAGTTGCTAAGGACTTTCTATTACATTCTGTATCTTTAGCTTGTGGATATTTTTTAGTATCAATAAAGTTATAGATTACATCAATCTCTTTTTTAACCGTAAATAATCGTAAAGTATCGTTTCGTAAACTATCTGATACTGTTGTAACTGCATTGGAATTATTGATACTAAATTCTACTGCTGTTTTATAGGATGGATGACTCCCAACTAAAGTAATATCTGTACCATGTAAAGTAGTTACAAAAGGTATGTTTTTACCACTTTCTGCCAACATTTTCTGTGCCATATATGCTGCATACGCATGAGGTATGGCATAATGTACATGCAATAAATCTAGATTATGGTGTAAAACAATATCTACCAGCTTTGTAGATAGCGCTAATTCATAAGGTTGGTAATGAAAAAGCGGGTACTCTTCCACAAAAACTTCGTGAAAGTATACGTTTTTAGTCAATAAATTTAACCGCACAGGCTGATGATATGTTATAAAATGTACTTCATGATTTTGTTTTGCTAACGCTAAACCCAGTTCTGTTGCTACTACGCCACTTCCTCCAAAAGTTGGATATAAGACTATTCCTATTTTCATTTATTTAGTTTAAATTTGCTTAGTCGATAAACAGTAATATTACTTTCTATATAAAGTATTTTTTTTACTGGTTGTAAATTTAATTTTTTTAATGGAGTTCCGTACCTTTTTATCAAAAATATCATATTTAAAAATATCCAATCATAAATCTAATTTTGATGGAATAGCTGCTCAATTAAAAATGGTTCCTAATGAACGTCTCAATTTTGACTTTACTAAAGTTAATAACCCAAAAGAAGCTGCTGTTTTAGCTCTTTTTTATCCGAATGCTGCTGATGAAACTTGTTTTTTACTTACTCTCAGAGCTAATTATAAGGGTACACACTCTTCACAAATTAGTTTCCCTGGTGGTAAAAAAGAAAAATTGGACAAATCATTACAAAATACTGCTTTACGAGAAACTCAGGAAGAAGTTGGTATTGAATCTGATAAAATTAGAATTATTACTGCTCTAAATAAAACATATATTCCCCCAAGTAATTTTTGGGTATCTCCATTTATTGGTATTACACACAATACACCTCAATTCATCAAAAATTATGAGGTTGAAAAATTACTAGAGATAACATTAAGTGATTTGTTAAACAATTCTAATGTTACATCTAAAATACTTACTACTTCATACATGGATAGCATAAGTGTTCCGTGTTTTAAATTTAATAAGCATATAGTTTGGGGTGCTACCGCTATGATTTTGAGTGAAATAAAAGAACTAATTAATCATCTTTTTGATTAGTAAACATATAGGTTTTACCTTTTTGTTTTTTGATAATTTTAACAGCATTACCTTTAGTTTGTACTATTATTTTGTATTTTAGCATCCCCAACTTAAGACTAACAGATGAGATTATATAAACAAGATGTTTTTGGTAAAGCCTTATTTTTAAAACGAATATTAATATTTATTATTGGTGTTTTATCACATCGTAGGTATCGATATTTTAATACTTTACAAATAGAAGGTTCTGAATTTATTAGGGAACTTCCTGACAAAAATGTATTGTTTGTTTCTAATCACCAAACCTATTTTGCAGATGTAGTTGCCATGTTTCACGTTTTTAATGCTTCATTAAATGGCAGAGTTAATACCATAAAAGATATTGGTTATTTATGGAAACCAAAACAAAACTTATACTTTGTTGCTGCTAAAGAGACTATGCGTGCTGGGTTATTACCAAAAATAATGGCTTATGCTGGTGCCGTTTCTATTGAGAGAACTTGGCGAGCAAAAGGAGAATCTGTAAAACGTGATGTAAAAAAATCGGATGTTGATAATATCAGCAAAGCATTAAAAGATGGATGGTTAATCACTTTTCCACAAGGTACTACAAAACCTTTTAAACCAATCCGAAAAGGAACTGCACATATTATTAAAAAAAACAAACCCATTGTTATTCCTATTGTTATTGATGGTTTTAGACGATCTTTTGATAAAAAAGGATTACTGATAAAGAAAAAAGGAGTTTTACAATCGTTTGTAATTAAAGAACCTTTAGAATTTGATTATGAAAACGATTCTATTGAAGATATTGTTGAAAAAATTGAGTATGCTATTGAACAACATCCATCCTTTTTAAAAGTTCCTGAGACTGAAAAAGAAAAATACTTTAAACAAGAAGAAGAACTTAACAAGAAAAGAGCGTTTTGGGATAATTGATTTTGTAAGCAGTAGGCAGTAGGCAGTAGGCAGTAGGCAGTAGGCAGTAGGCAGTAGGCAAAATATTTTTTTGATTTGATTATTGTTGCTTTCTTTTAAAATAAATTAAAATTCCAGTCTAAATTAGTATCATATAATAAATTCCCTTTTTCCACACGTAATGGAGAGGTTATATTATTAGTAAATAAACCTCCTGTTCCAAGACCTTGTGGTATTTTGTTACCTAAGCTATATGTGTATTGTGCTATGGCATTTAAACCAATATTACTTTCTAATGCAGATGTTATCCACCAACCAACATGCTGTTTATTTGCTAATTTAATCCATTCATTAGTTCCATAAACACCTCCTAGTAAACTTGGTTTTAATATTATATATTGTGGTTTTATTGTTTCTAGAATTTTCTTTTTATCTTTTTTATAGAAAACACCTATTAATTCTTCATCTAAAGCGATATCTAGTGGTGTTTTTGCACACAATTCTGCCATCTCTAACCATTGATTAGCTTTTATTGGCTGCTCAATAGAATGCAATTCAAAATCTGATAATTGCTTCAATTTTTCTAATGCTTCTCCTGATTTAAATGCTCCATTAGCATCCACACGTAATGTAATTTCTTTTGTTGTAAATTCTTTTCTAATCGATTTTAACAAATTTAATTCCGTTTCAAAATCAATTGCTCCTATTTTAAGTTTTATTGTTGTAAAACCTGATTTTAATTTTTCTTTAATCTGTTGCTTCATAAAATCAGCTGTTCCCATCCAAACTAACCCATTTATATTTATCGATTTTTCTCCATTTGTAAAATTAGATGGAAACAAAGTGAACTTATCTATATCTTGTATAGATAAAAATGCTTGTTCTAATCCAAATTGTATGGATGGATACTCTATCAATTCTTTTAATAGTTCTTGTTTAGGTAGGTGAATATTGTTACATAACCATTGTAATTTCGATTCATAACTTGGTACATCATCAGCGCTCAACCCTCTAAAAATAGCACACTCCCCTACTCCAACTTTTTCATTATTTTTAATTTGTAAAAAAAAAGTCTCTTTAGTTCGCAAAACACCCCTAGATGTTCCACTTGCTTGTTTAAACTGTAAAATATATTTTTTGTATGTTGCTCTCATCTTTGTTAACACAAAATTATAATTTTTATTTATTATAATAAATAGAATTAGCGTAAATTTGCTAACATGCAAAAAGAAAAAATTCATGTTTATTTTGTTCCTGGGTTAGCCGCTAGTATTAGTATCTTTGAGCGCATTGAACTTCCTGAGGATCAGTTTGAAATACATCTAATTCCTTGGCTAATTCCTATAACTAAAAAAGAAAATATTGCTGATTACGCTAAGAGAATGTGCGAATCTATTACGGAATCAAATTTTGTATTAGTTGGTGTCTCTTTTGGTGGTATTATGGTACAAGAGATGGGTAAATATTGTACTCCAAAAAAAACAGTCATTATTTCTAGTGTAAAACATCACAATGAATTTCCGCTACGGTTAAAAATTGTGAAAAATACAAAAGCGTATAAACTTACACCTATAAAAGCATTAACTAATCTTGAATCTTTTGCTAAGTATACGTATGGTGATTTTATAAAAAAACGTGCCCATCTTTATAAAAAATATCTTTCCATGCGCGATGAAAAATACCTGCCATGGGCTATATACACTCTATTACACTGGAAGCAAGATAGTAATACTGAAAATATAATTCATATTCATGGCAATAAAGATGCTGTTTTCCCCATCAAAAGTATTAAAAACTGTATAATTATTGATGGCGGTACGCATGTAATGATATTAAATAAAGCAAAACAAATAAGTAAAATTTTAATCGAAATTTTAAACAAATAAACAATTCATGCAAATAGAAAGAACATTTATTAAAGGGCTATATGTTCTTAAACCAAAAGTTTTTAAAGATGATCGTGGTTATTTTTTAGAATCATATAACAAAAATAAAATTAAAGATTTTATTAATATAGACTTTGTGCAAGATAATGAATCGTTATCTCAAAAAAACGTTTTACGTGGTTTACATTTTCAAAGCCCTCCTTATGCTCAAGACAAGTTAGTACGTGTTATTAGAGGTAGTGTTTTGGATGTTGTTGTTGATTTACGCAAAAGTGAACCTACTTATGGCAAGCATTTTGCTATTAAATTATCAGCTAAGAATAAAAAACAACTATTTGTTCCTAAAGGATTTGCTCATGGTTTTTTAACTTTAAAAAATAATACAATTTTTAGCTATAAATGTTCTGCATATTACAATGCAAGTTCCGAAGTCTCAATTAATTGTTTTGATAACGATTTAGCCATTGATTGGAATGTAAAAAATGGAATTTTATCTAATAAAGACAAAAATGGAATTAAATTTAATACCTTTGAGAGCCCTTTTCTATAATTTAATTAAGAATAAAATAATATTAGTTACTAATAACTAATCATATAAATATATAACGTTATGACAAAAGCAAATAGATTCATCGTAATAATTAGTGTTTTAATTGTGAGTGCCTTTTTCATTAAAGCTACACAACAAAATGAAAAACCAAAAGTAGATATTAATGATGGTAGTTCCAGAATTGTTAATAAACCTACCAGAACCTCCTACGAAATAAAGGCTCTAAAAATGCCTAGTTCTATGAGCTTTGCTGGTGAAAATGTACCTTTAAACATACAAGATGTTTATGAACGTATGGATAGAGAATTACTAGTTAATACATATTGGCAATCAAACGCTTTGTTATATTTTAAACGTGCAAACAAGTTTTTTCCTACAATTGAAAAAATACTTGTCGAAAATGAAGTCCCAAATGATTTTAAGTATTTGGCTTTAATTGAAAGTGGCTTAATGAATGTAACTTCTCCTGCTGGTGCTAAAGGTTTTTGGCAAATAATGAAAACTACTGGAAGAGAGAATGGTTTGGAAATTAATAAAAATGTGGATGAACGCTTTCATTTAGAAAAATCTACTAGAGTTGCTTGTAAATATCTTAAAAATGCACATAAGAGGTTTGGTAGCTGGACTGCTGCTGCTGCTGCTTATAATGGTGGTGTCACTGGTATTTCTCGCCAAATGAAAAAACAAAAAGTAACTAATTATTACGATTTATTACTTGGCAATGAAACTTCGAGATATGTTTTTAGAATTATAGCTGCTAAAGAAATTCTTACACATCCTAAAAAGTATGGTTTTACTTTTGATAAAGATGACTTATATACAAAAAAAGAAACTTATACTATTGAAGTTGATAGCATTATTACAAATATTGCTGATTTTTCTAAATATTATGGCATGAATTATAAAGAATTCAAATCTTTAAATCCTTGGCTTAGAGAAAATACATTAAACAATGCTTCGCATAAAAAGTATAAAATTTCTTTACCTGTAAATTAATATCTGATTAGGTATTATTATTCTTAAATTTATTTGTAAGAATTCTTAATTTAAATTAGGGTCTTCTGGCGCATTTATCCAAAGGCAATATTCTCCTCCTGATTTAATTAATTCGTCTCTCCAAAAAGAATTTGGTATTACTTGTAGTATATTTGTATAGCTATTTTCTTTAACAATCCAAGAAACTTCTTTTATTTCTTCGTCTAACTGATTATTGCTCCAACCTGTATAACCTAAAAAAAAACGAATTTCATCTTCATTAATCATGTTACTTTCTAATAATTCTTTAACTATTTCAAAATCTCCTGCCCAATATATATTATCGTCAATTGCAACACTATTTGGTATTAAATGTGGAATACTATGAATAAAGTATAGGTTATCTTCGGATACTGGTCCTCCTCTATAAACTGTATGATTGGAATTGATTTCGGGAATTAAATCGTTTATGGAATATCCTGAAGGTTTATTAATTATAAACCCTACTGAACCTTCTTTATTATGTTCGGTCAATAATATTACAGACCGATTAAATGATGAATCAGTAAAGATTGATGGCTCAGCCACCAATAGTTTCCCCCTATTTAGTTTTTCTTTAAACATTTGCCTAATGACACTATAAAGATATAAAAAAAAACCATAAAAAAAAACTCTCTTAAAAAAAAGAGAGTTTTTACCGATTTATTATTACAATAAAAATCGTTTACTTACTAGTTTACACAATTCTTTAATTCAGAACCTGCTTTGAACTTTACTACATTTTTTGCAGCAATTTGTATAGCTTTTCCAGTTTGAGGATTTCTTCCTGTTCTTGCTGCTCTGTTAGAAACATCCCAAGATCCGAAACCTACTAAAGAAACTTTATTTCCTTTTTTAAGGCTTCCTTTTACAGCTTCCATCATTCCTGCTAATGCTTTTCCTGCTGCTGCTTTTGAAATTCCTGCTTCTGAAGCCATTGCTTCAATTAATTCTGTTTTGTTCATAATATTATTTTTTAAATTGGTTAAAAATATTTAATGCTTTTAATAGCAGGACAAATATAGGTTTTATAAGAGTTTACGCAAGTATTTACCTAATAAAATAGTTATTTTGTTAATAAATATGATTAATTGTTAATAAAGCAAAGAAAAATCATTTAAAAAAGGTCTTTAAACCAATGATTACAACTTCTAACAGACTTTAGCTTCTTTACTAAAATTATATCCATTTAAGAAATTTTTACTATCCATTCGTCTTTTTCCTGAGACTTGAAGCTCCTCTATTATCAAAAACCCATTTGCTACTGCTATACGTAATTCCTTTTTAGTATAAGTCACTGTTCCTATTATATGGTTATGATTTTCTAATTCTTTATGTGCTTTATAAATTTTTAGTTCTGTTTCTATTTCTCCATTTATTAAAGTTGTCCACGCAACTGGATATGGAGACAAACCTCTTACCTTATTATGTATATTATCTAAAGTGTCCCTCCAATCTATTTTACATGTTTCTTTAAATATTTTTGGAGCATGTTTGTGCTCTCTATTAGGTTGCGGTTTTGTCTTTATTTTATTGTCTTTTACTTTCTTTATGGTTTTAGTAACCAATTTACTTCCTAAATACATTAATTTATCGTGTAATTCTCCTGCTGTTTCATTTTTAATAATCTCACACTCCTTTTGTAAAATAATTTCTCCTGTATCAATCTTTTCATCAATAAAAAAGGTTGTTACGCCTGTTTTGTTTTCTCCGTTAATTATTGCCCAGTTTATTGGAGCTGCTCCTCTATATTCTGGTAGCAATGATGCATGCAAGTTAAATGTTCCGTATTTAGGCATTTGCCAAACTCCTTTTGGTAACATTCTAAACGCTACTACTACCTGTAAATTTGCGTTTAAATCTTTTAACTCTTGTTGAAATTCTTTTGATTTTAAATTTGTTGGTTGCAATACTTTCAAATTATTCTCAATTGCAAATTTCTTTACAGCTGATTGGTGTACTTTCCGTCCTCTTCCTGCAGGTTTATCTGGTGCTGTAATTACACCTACTACTTTATAATTTTTTTCTAAAATTCCTTTTAAAATGGTTACTGCAAATTCTGGAGTTCCCATAAAAACAATACGTATATCTCTCATCTTTAAACTTTCCTATATTTATTTTTTATTGTTAATTGTATTACTTTTTTTTCTAATAACAATTGTATTGTCTCCAATATTTCTTGTTCTTTCTCTTCTAACAAAATTACTATTTCTTTTGATGATATTTCTTGTTTTTCATTAAAAAGCAAACAAATTTTAGTTGCTAGTGTTTCTCTATTTTTAGATGTCTTTTTTTGTTGTAAACAAACATCACAAACACCACAATCAGCACCATCTTTCTCTTCAAAATAATGTAGTATTTGTTTACTTCTGCAAACTTTATTTTTCGTAATATAAGTAATTATATCTTTTGCTTTCTCATTTTTAATTCTATTGCGTTGTTGTATATTTTTTGAAATTCTATTAATTGTGATTTCATCTTCTCGCATCACTAAAAATAACATTTTTGTGTTGTTTGATTGGTATATATATTCTATAATACCATCTTTTTGGAGTTGTTTTAATTGTATTATTACTGTTGCTTTTGCTATATTTAATTTATTTGCAAGATACGTTTCATTTATTCCAATTCTGTTGTCAAAAACACCACCATAACTCCGAAGTAACAATTGCATTAATTCTCTACTTTTTTGATGTTGTTTTGTATAAGTTAGTACACTCTTACTATCACTTTTGAATTGTATCAAACTTTTTCTTTTAAAGTTTGACTCTAATGTTAAAACGTTTTCTTTTTCTAGCAAATCTATTGTTGTAAAAGTCATTGGTACATTAAGCTGGTATTTTGCACAAAATTTTTGTACATCAAAATTATATTTTTCTAGAGAAAGTTCTCCTTTTGCAATATATAAATACTGATTTAATAATGTATAAATCTTTTTAATGTATGCTATACTAATACTATTTTTTTCAATTTTCTGTTCAAATCCATGTATCGTTGCATTATTATATAAAATAACTGAAAATGCTTTTTTTCCATTTCTACCTGCTCTTCCTGCTTCTTGTATATAATTCTCCACACTATTTGGTACATCTATATGAATAACTACTTTTACATTATCTTTATCGATTCCCATTCCAAATGCATTAGTAGCAACCATAACTCTTTGCTTCTCTAACATCCAGTTTTTAAAAGATATTTCTTTATCTTCAGCAGACATACCTCCATGATAATAAGTACTCGTAAAATAATTCATCTTTAAATAGTCACTTATTGCTTTAGTTTGTTTTCGTGTATTTACATAAACTATTACTGGCTGTTTTATTTTAGTTAAAATCTGTTTTACTTTTGTTAAAATATCTTCTGTTTTAAATACTTGGTATGCTAAATTTACTCTGTAAAATGTCTCTTTAAATAATCTAGTTTTTTTTAACTCTAAATATTTAGTAATATCTTCAACTACTTTTGATGTTGCTGTTGCGGTAACTGCAATAAAATTAGTGCTTGGTTGTAATTCTCTTAATATATTTATTTGTAAATAACTTGGTCTAAAATCATGCCCCCATTCCGAGATACAATGCGCTTCATCGATAGCTATTAAATTTACTTTTAATTGCTTTATTTTGCTTTGTATTAATTCGGATTGTAATTTTTCTGGTGATAGATATAAAAATTTAATATTGCCATACATCATATTATCAAAAGCAACTATTATTTCATCTTCCGAGAGTTTTGAGGTTACTGCTATTGCTTTAATTCCCTTACTTTTTAAGTTCTCAACTTGGTCTTGCATTAATGCTATCAATGGTGTAACTACAATGCAAACTCCATCTTTTATTAATGCGGGTATTTGATAACATATAGATTTTCCTCCTCCTGTTGGTAACAATGCAAGTACATCGTTATTAGCTAAAACAGTTTCAATTATTTTTTCTTGCGAATTACGAAAATTATCGTGTTTCCAATATTTTTGTAAAATTTCAAGAGGTTTCAAACTTGTATCAATAATTTGGTTTAATTTATTAAGGAAATATCTTTATTTATTTACTTCTGCTAATATAAAATCTGCACGCTCTTCTGCTGTTCCAAAAGGCACTTCTACTATTGTATAACCCAATTCTTTATATGCGGACTTTAAGTGATTATATATTGCTAATGACTGTTCAAAGCTTTCGTAACGCTCATTATCTGTTATGTAAATTTCTTCCCAAGGAGGCATTAAGAATAGCATATTATCATATTCATGTGCTTTACTTTTTTCAATAAAAACTGAAGGATAATCTACTCCTAAATAATTCATATATGCAAATACATCTGGAATTCCTCTATCAAAAAAAACTAATTTTGATTGTAACTTTTCTGCCTTTTTAAATTGTTGTACTCTTCCTTCTAAAAGCATTTTACTAAAAAGCATCGGATCTTTTAAAAATAATTGCTCAATTCCATTTTTTTTGGCCATTAATGTAACTTCTCTAGAAATTTCGTGCATACAATCGTAATCACGTTTTTCTAATTCTATAATTACAGTTGATTTTCCTGTTCCTGGACCTCCTGTTATGACAATATTTTTTTGCATAAAAACTAATTTTGTACAAAAATAAGTTTTTATATATAAAACCATTTTATATTTTTGCAACAAATTATTTTATATATGGATAACAAAGAAGATTTTTATACTAAACTTAGAATTAAACTAGAAGAAACAACTACGTTTCCTACCAAATATATGTTTAAATTTATTGTTCCATCTGATAAGAAAAAAATAGCTACTATTGAAAGTATGTTTAATCATTTAGGAGCTGTTATTACAACTAAATTATCTAAAAGCGGAAAATATACTAGTCTTACTATTCTTGTTGTTATGAAAAGTGTTTCTGAAATCATTGCAAAATATGAAGAAGTTGACACTGTTGATGGTGTAATTTCTTTGTGATTTTTTTAACAGCTTTTATTAAAATAAAAAGTACTTTTGAATCCTTAATTTAATAGATGTTTTCCTATTTTTGTTTCGTTTAAAATTTAAGAATATTATGATTAAAAAACTTGTAGTTATTTTATTGATTTTTGCTTCAACAGCAATCAATGCTCAACATAAAAAAGATAAAATTTTACTTACTATAGAAAATGAACCTGTTTATGTTTCTGAATTTTTACATGTTTATAATAAAAATAAAGATGTAGTTAGTGACGAGAATAAAAAAAACATTCATGAATATCTAGATTTATTTATCAATTATAAATTAAAATTACGTGAAGCCAAAGAATTAAAGTTAGATACTGTTCCAAGTTATCTAAACGAATTTAACAAATATAAAGGGCAACTTATTGAACCTTTTTTAAAAGATAGAGAGGTTACTAATAAATTGGTTAAGGAAGCTTATGACAGAATGACTAAAGAAGTTAAAGGTAGTCATATTTTAGTTTTATTAAAGCCTGATTTTTCTCCTAAAGATACTTTAAAGGCTTACAATAAAATTATTGAAGCTCGTAACGCTATTATAAATGGTAAAGATTTTGCAGAGATTGCAAAAAAATATTCCGAAGATCCATCTGCAAAAGAAAACGGTGGAGATTTAGGTTACTTTTCTGCTTTTTCAATGGTTTATCCTTTTGAAAATGCTGCTTATACAACTAAAGTAGGTGATATTTCAATGCCTTTTAAAACTCGATTTGGCTATCACATCATAAAAGTAAAAGATATTAGAAATTCTGAAGGCGAAATTGAGGTTGCTCATATTATGATTAGAGATAAAAAAACAGAACCAAATTTTGCAAAAAAGCAAATTGATGAAATTTATCAAAAATTTAAACAAGGTGATGATTTTACTTTTTTAGCAAAAAAATATTCTGATGATAAAGCTAGTTCTGTTAAAGGTGGTATTATTCGTAAATTTTCTCGTGGAAGAATGATACAACCTTTTGCTGATATTGCATTTTCTTTAAAAAAGACTGGTGATGTTTCTGAACCTTTTAAAACAAAATTTGGTTGGCATATTGTTAAATTAGTAAAAAGATATCCTATTCAAAGCTTTGATGACCTAAAAGAAGGTTTGGAAAAGAAAATTGAAAAAGGAGAACGCTCCATATTAATTGGAAAATCTATTGCTGATAAGTTAAAAAATAAATACAATGTAAAACTGAATGATGAAGTATTAAAAAATGCTTTAAATAATAACCCTGAAATTAATAATGATGCTATTGTTTTATCTATTGAAAATAAAAATCATTCCGTAAATGACTTAAAAAAATATTTAGCAAAAACTAAAGGTAAAGATTATCATGATTTTATCGACAACAAAGTTATTGCATATTATAAAGATAATTTAGAAAATGAAAATACTGAATTTGCCGCTACTCTAAAAGAATATAGAGATGGTTTATTACTATTTGATTTATTACAGCAAAAAATATGGACAAAAGCTGAAACGGATACTTTAGGTCTAAAAAAATTCTTTAATTCTAATGCTCATAAATACAATTGGAAACAACGTGTAAAAGCAGATATTGCTTCTTGTACAAAAAATGATATGGCAGAGCTTGTTAAAAAACACATGACGGATGGTAAAACAAAAGAAGAGATAAAAGAGCTTGTAAATAAAAATGCAACTATTAATGTATTATTTCATTCAGGAAATTTTGAAATAGATTCAAAAAAATTACCAGCAAATTTTAAAGTCATAAAAGGAGTTTCTAATATATATACGGATGATGATAAACATTTTTCGATTGTAAATGTATCTGAAATTTTAGAAATTGCTCCTAAAGAGCTCAAAGATATTAAAGGTAAAGTAATCAGCAATTATCAAGATTATTTAGAAAAACAATGGATTATTGATTTAAGAAATAAGTATACTGTAAAAGTTAAGAAAAGAACATTTAAAAAGTTAGCAAAAAAGAACAACTAATTTTATGTTTAAAAAGCTAATACTTTTTTTAATTATTGGCATAAGCCTTTACTCTTGTACATTTTTTAGCTCTAATAAAAATGAAGATAAAAAAGTGATTGCCAAAGTTAATGACACATATCTATATTTAGAAGATTTAGAATCTACTTTACCAAAAAATTATAAAAAAATGGATAGTGCTTTATTAGTTTCAAACTATATTAATAATTGGGCTAAACAACAATTACTACTTGCAAAAGCTCAAATTAATTTGAATGATAACCAAGCAGAGATTGATAAATTAGTTAGTAAATATAGACAAGATTTGTTAATTAATAAATATAGAGAAGCAGTTGTCTATCAAAATTTAGATACAGTAATAAGTAAAACAGAAATTGACAGCTTTTATATAACAAATAAAGATATCTTAAAACTAAATGAAGAACTAATTAAATTAAAATTCATTCAAGTTAATAAAGATATTAACGATAAGGAAAAAATAATTTCTTTATTTAAATCAAATAATAAAGAAGACGTTAAACAGATAATAAGTAAAGAATTAGAATTTAAAACATGCTACTTTAATGATTCTGTTTGGATAAAATATAAAGATGTATTAAATATATTACCAATATTAAATGATTCTAATTTTGAATCAATTAAAAAAAATAGTTTTCTTCAAAAAGAAGATTCTTTGAATTTATATTTAATTTATTTCAATGATAAAATCGGAAGGAATAGTATTTCTCCAAAAGGTTATGTAGTACCTACAATAAAACAGATGATACTTCATGCCCGAAAATTAGAATTATTAAAAAAACTAGAACAGACATTATTAAATGATGCAAACAAAAATGGACAATATGAAATTTACAAATAAAATTATTATATTTTTAATAGTAATAACATCTTTGCAAACTATGGCACAAAAGCGTGTTAAAATTGATGGTGTTGCTGCCGTTATTGGTAAAAACATTGTACTATACTCAGAGATTACAGCTGCAAAATTACAACTAGATCAAGAAAATGAAGGGAAAAGTACTATAACAGAATGTACAATTCTAGAAAAAATAATGAATGATAAATTATTAGCACATCATGCTATAATTGATAGTATTGAAGTTGATGATGCTAGTATTAATGGAGAAGTTGACCGGAAAATTGAATACTTTAAAAAACAATTAGGCACTAAAGAAAAAATGTTAGACTTTTTTGGCTTTAACAATTTGAGTGATATTAAAAAAGAACTTTTTAATGTTGAAAAAGAAGGGCACCTTATAAAGCAAATGCAAGCTAAACTTACACGAGGGACTGATGTTACTCCCGAAGAAGTTACTAGCTATTTTAAAAGTTTAAAAGATGCAAATAGTATTCCTGAATTTGGTACTGAAATAGAATTAGGTCAAATTGTTATGGAAGCAAAACCAGATGAGAAAGAGAATAAAATTATCATTGCTAAACTAAATAAAATTAAAACTGATTTAGAAAACGGTGGCAACTTTAGAATGAAAGCCATTTTACACTCTCAAGACCCTGCTGCTTCTAAAAATGGATCTGGTGCTGGTGGATTATATAAAGGCATTACAAAAGAAACACAATTTGTAAAAGAATTTAAAGAGGCTGCTTTTAGCCTAGAAGAAGGTGAAATATCTGAACCTTTTAAATCTCAATTTGGATATCATATACTTAGAGTTGATAAAATTAAAGGAAAAGAACGTGATGTGAGACATATTTTACTACAAACAGAAATATCTGATGAGATTTTAGAAAAAGTAAAAGATTCAGTAACAAAATTAAGATCGGACATACTTACTAATAAAATTTCTTTTGAAGATGCGGTAAAAAAATATTCATCTGATAAGGATACGAACAAAAACAAAGGAATATTAATAAATCCAATGAGCAATGATACTCATTTTGATCTAACAAATATGGATCCTGCTATTTATGCTAGAATTAGTAACTTAAAAGAAGGAGAACTTTCTAATGTATTTTACGATGAAACTAGAGAAGGTAAAAAAATGTACAAAGTGATGCTTGTAAAAAGTAAAATTGAAGCACATACTGCCGATTTAAATAACGATTATGTTAAAATTAAAAGATTAGCTTTACAGAAAAAAAGAAAAGAATTAATTCAAAAATGGACAAAAGATAAGATTAGTGATACATACATAAAAATTCACGATCAATATAAAAATTGTACTTTTGAATACAATTGGTTAAAGAAATAAGAAAAAAATTAAACTAAAATACAGCTATATGTCAGATGTTGATGCAATAAAAAATTTAGTAACTAATTACGAAAATTTAAAAAAAGAAATAGGAAAAGTAATCATTGGTCAAGAGGATGCCATTGACCATGTATTGATTTCTATACTATGTGGTGGTCACTCCTTATTAATTGGTGTTCCTGGTTTGGCAAAAACACTTTTAGTAAATTCTGTGTCCCAAGCCTTAGGCTTAGATTTTAAAAGAATTCAGTTTACACCAGATTTAATGCCTTCTGATATTGTTGGTAGTGAAATTTTAGATGAAAATAGAAAATTTAAATTTTTAAAAGGTCCAATTTTTTCTAATATCATATTAGCTGATGAGATAAATAGAACGCCTCCCAAAACACAGGCGGCACTTCTTGAAGCGATGCAAGAAAGAACGGTAACTGTTGCTGGGCATTCGTACGAATTAGATAAACCATTTTTTGTATTAGCTACACAAAACCCAATTGAACAAGAAGGGACTTACCCTCTACCAGAAGCACAATTAGACCGTTTTATGTTTTCTATATTTTTAGATTATCCATCTTTTAACGAAGAAGTAGAAGTGGTAAAAAGTACAACTTCAACTACAAAACAAGAAATAAATTCCATATTATCCGCTTCTGAGATAATTGCATTTCAGCAATTAATAAGACGTATTCCTGTTGCTGATAATGTAATTGAATATGCAGTTGGCTTGGTTGGCAAAACAAGACCAAATAGCGATGCTGCTACAGAAATGGTAAAAAAATATATTGATTGGGGTGCTGGACCAAGAGCTTCACAAAATTTAATTTTAGGAGCTAAAGCTCATGCTGCAATACAAGGTAAATTTTCGCCAGATATTGAAGATGTACAAGCTGTTGCCTATGGTATTTTACGCCATCGTATTGTAAGAAACTATAAAGCAGATGCGGAAGGTATTACGGAAGAAGTTTTAATACAAAGTTTATTCTAAAATCATCTTAGCAATTTTACCATTACCTGCTAACCAAGCGGTGTTTTTATCAATGAATTTAATGGTATAGTAACCTTCGTCATTTACTTTTACCCAAGATTCACCACTTGTATTAGAAAAATAAATACCTTCTGTTGAAACTGCAAATAATTCTTTACCACTAGTATTTGGTACGTATTGCACACAACTTATATAACCTGGATATCTGCCTTCGGCAACTAATTTCCAAGTTTTACCTCCATCCACAGTAATTGCCTTGTTACCTATATCACCTGCTTTATTTGTATAATCACCACCACAAATAATTCCGTTATTGGTGTCATAAAAATCAACGGAGTATGCTCCTGTACTTTCTTTTCCTCCAACAATAGGTGTATGGTATATATTCCAAGTATTTCCCATATCACTAGTATGTAATACTCTAGACTGCAAACCTCCTGTAATAACCCACGCATTACTTCCGTATGTAGCTATATTGGTATTACTTGCTGCAAAAGCAGCTTCACCATCAGCTAATTTTGGTAATTTATCACAACTTATTTTTTGCCAAGAGTTTCCTCCATTATTTGTTATTAGTATGGATAAACAATTATCTGTTGGGTCTCCTATTGCAATTCCGTTTTTTACATCAAAAAAAGTCATTGCATCGTAAAATGCTTTTTCATGACTCTCCGTATATACTATTTTTGGATTAACTAAACCATCTGTACTATTCATAGTGATTTGGTATAAAAATGCTGGGCTTTCAATACTCAAAGCATATAATTTATTTTTTGCATGTGCCGCTGCTCTAAAATTTGGTTTTTTATCTCCAAAAAAATCATTTGGTGTAATTAAAAAATTGCCATTTGGGTAAAATCCATAAATTTTACCTTTACTACCAATAAAAAATGCAGTACTATCAACCAGCTCTATTGCTCTAATACTACTCATGCTTTTTAATCCAAATTTGGTATGATCAAATTTTTTCAAAGTAATGTTTTTTATTACTCTTGGTTTATAAACTTCTTTTATATTCTCTTTTTGGGCTTCTTTCTCTTTACAAGATAACAAAATCAAAATACTTAAAATTGCAATAAATAACACTTTAATACGCATAATCTAATTTATTTTATAGAGGTCAGTAGATAATTTCATATATAAATTGTTCATTACTACCGAAATCTCTTAGCGACTCTTTGCGTCTCTTTGCGTCTTTTTTCTTTGCGCTCTTTGCGTGGAACTTTTTTATTTCTCGCAAAGAACACAAAGCCAAGTAATGACTATATTTTACGTAAAGAATACTAAGACAACTGTGTCTAAAGTATGAATTTATCTACTGACCTCTATTATTTTAATAAAAATTGAAGTACAAAAGTAAGGTTTATACTCATTATATTACTTAAAAATAGTGCATTTTAAAGGCAATTTACTAATAGCCTCAAAAACTTATGAAATTAAAAACATTAACTTCAATAATTTAATTAATTTTGTAATTATTAATTCTCAAATAATTAAAGTCTAAAAAGTGAAAGAAAACAAACGTGCATTAGTAATTTCTGGTGGAGGAAGTAAAGGTGCTTTTGCTGGTGGTGTTGCTAAATTTTTAATTCATGATAAAAAATACGATTACGATCTTATTTTAGGAACATCTACTGGTAGTTTAATGGTTATCCATTTAGCTCTCGAAAAAATTGAGGAATTAGAATATCTATATTCAAATATTAAACAACGTACTATTTTTAGTAATAATCCATTTTTTGTAAAACATGTACATGGTGTGCAGGTTGTAGGTGTAAGGCACTTAAATACTATATGGAATTTTATGAATAGACGAAAAACGTTTGGAGAAAGCAAAAATTTAAGACGTTTTATTAAAAAAAATCTAAAAAAAGAATATTTCGAAAAAGTCAAAAAATCTAAAAAAGAAGTTATTGTAACCGTTTCCAATCTAACTACAAATGAAGTGGAATACAAATCTATAAACGATTGTTCCTACGAAGATTATTGCGATTGGATTTGGGGTTCTTGTAACTATGTTCCATTTATGAGTTTACTCAAAAAAAATAATTTTGAATATGCCGATGGCGGTTTTGGATGCCTTGTTCCAATAAAAAAAGCTATTGAAAAAGGCGCTACCGAAATTGATGTTATCATTTTAGAAACCGAAATAGAACATCTTAGTAGAATGCCTTCTACTAGCCCATTCTCTTTATTATCTACTGTAATTGAATTTATGCTAGACCAAGTGGAGCAACAAAATATTGCTATCGGAAAATTAGAGGCTAAGCGAAATGATGTGAAGTTAAATCTTTATTATACACCTACTGTTTTAACTACAAATTCTCTTATTTTTAATAAAAAACTAATGAAACGTTGGTGGAAACAAGGTTATGAATATGCTAAAAGAAAAGATTTAGTTAAAATGAATGAGTTGAAGTAAAAAAGGGGATTTTCCCCCTTGACTGATAAGTTTAAAATACTTTTATTTGCATAATAAAAGGAAATAAATTACTATGGAATTTAAAACATTAGAAGAACTAAATGAATACAATCGTAAAGCACACG
>Ga0256840_1001719_pt1 | contig 20165 bp, 13 predicted proteins | sample 355202metaG_FD_185969 | JGI IMG/M metagenome (GOLD analysis project Ga0256840, IMG submission 185969) | Hydrothermal vent microbial communities from Mid Atlantic Ridge, Atlantic Ocean - 355-202 | ecosystem: Environmental > Aquatic > Marine > Hydrothermal vents | place: Atlantic Ocean: Mid...
TATTATTTTATATCATATATTTGTAATATTGATATAAAATAAGTAATTTTACATTGCAAAAAGTGAAATAAATGCTATATCATTGCCGCCCGTGATTCTTGAGTTTTTAAGAGTTCTCAAGAATCCGGCAATGATTTTAGTATCCGGTTGTGATAATGTGTTTCAGTTGATAAAATTAATAAAACTTTCCCTCCTTAAACGGATGCTGCCAACATTGTGCCTGACATCAGTATGTTCTGATTATTTATTTTCTGATGATACCGTATTTAGCATATTTTTTTCCTTTTTCTATTGCCCAAACAGCATTTCCGTAATCAAAATGCCAGTATTCTTTAGAATCAACTACAAATCCTTCATTCTCAAATAAATTTATAAGTAATTCTCTGTTCTTTTTTACTTGCGGTGTAATATCCGGATAAAAGGGATAGCATGTTTTATTAAGCTCTAAATGTATCCCGTCATTATTGCCGAAATCCATTACACAATCTTTTTTCAAATCATAAATTAAAGCATCAACAGCTCCGCCGGTTGAATGCATTGATTCCTCTTCCGAAGCAATAAAGTAAGAAACTATTTCAGATATTTCTTCCTCTGATATATCGGGATGTTCTTTCTTTATGTTTTTTTCTCTTCTGATTCGTAAAAGTTTTTGATGTGCGAACGATCGCCATACCGAACGAATAATTAATTTTTTTTCTTCATTGTATAAAATCTTGCTTATCCGTCCTATTTTTTCATAGACAGCTTCTCTTGCCAAATATTTATAATCTTTTTTGACAGACGGTTCAAAAATTAAATTAAAGTCAGAATCTTTTAAACTGATTAACGGAGAATTATCATCTTTAATGATAATAGTCGGGACAAGCTGTTTTTGGTACCTGTCTAATCGTTCTGCTAATTCGCAATATCTTTCTGTAGTCATATTATTTATATTTTTTAATTATATAATGTGAAGTCATAGCAGCAAGTAAAGCTCCGTAATTGAGATTGAACTTAACTGTATCTCCCACTTTTAAGTCGGTTTGTTTGGCATTAATAATAATATGGTCGCTACTTGCACCGAGAATGTTAATATCCAATATAGGCGTTAAGCCGGAAACCAAAACATCTTGCACGCCGACTCCGAGTAAAACCCTTCTTATTTTACCGATATCACGAAACTTCGGAGTATTTCCAAATGCATCCTGATAAACATCGCCATAAGGCAAGGAGGGCTTTATTTTTGACTCAATAACCTCTGCAATCAAAGTAAATGCATTAGTAAATAACTTTGGAATAGTTTTTCTGTTAAGCGTTTCACGACCTAAAAATATGGATTCACCAAGTCGTAAATTATTGATTTTTCCAACATCTTTTGTAGTCATAAACCAATTATAATTAGCAGAATTTCCGCCGGAAATAAATTTTAATTTCAAATTGAATTTATTCTCAATATTTTTGGTAATTGATGACAAATCCTCCATTTTTTTATTATCGGGTTTTATTCCGCCGAAACAGGCTAAATTTGTCCCGATACCTACAAGTTTAATCCCTTTTAACTTTATTACCTTTTTAACGGTGTTTCCTAAATCCGAAGGCATAATACCTTCTCTCAAGTCACCTAACTCCGCCATTAAAATAATTTTGTGGATTGTATTTTGTTCAACTGCAAATTTTGAAAGTTCTTTAATTACCGCAAGTTCCGAATTAAGACTAATATCGGCATATTTTACTACATCTTCGGCTTGACTTTGAATGGTTCTCAATAAAAGAAATTGTGCTTTTATATTTGCATCACGCATTTTTATAATATTGGTGATTCTTGAGTCAGCAAGGATATTTATTCCGCTATTTATCAGAGTTTTTGCAATGTTAGTATCGCCGCAAACTACTTTTGTTACGCCGGCTGCGTCTATGCCTTTTGAGCCGTAAAATTCTTTCAGTGTTTTTGCATTATGGGCAATTTTTCTGAGGTTTATCTCAATTCTCGGTGTTGTAATATCAATCATACTCACTTCTGTATTTTCGGGAACACTTTGTATATTTTTTTAATAATTTTATCGCATCCGTACTTTAAAACATCTGTAGTCGGCAGTTTATATTTATTCTCATACTCTAATATTGTATTTTCAAGTTCCCGGTCTGTCATATCTTCATGATTAAGTGTAATAGCAATTACTTTTGATTTTGAAAATATTTCGTTAAGCTTTATTTCATCTTTTAATTTAGGCATAGGTATTGTCGGATAATCACAATGATTCTTTCTTTTGGGCGGATGTTGCATAATTATAGCATCAGGCAATGCACCTCTAAGAATTGCACTTGAGGATGTAAATGCAGGATGACTCAAAGCTCCTTGACCTTCAACTATAATTATATCAGGCTGTTCTGTATCAACGGCACTCACAATTGCATTTTCAACTTCTCCTGTTGCAAAGCCCGAAGTTAAAACATCCAAAGCAATACCGTATTTTGCACCTTGAAGTAAGCCTGTTTGTCCGGTTGTTACAAAAATTGTTTTTAAACCTTGTTTTTTCAAAGATTCAACAAGTAATCGGGCTGTCGTTCTTTTTCCTACAGCACAGTCTGTTCCTGCTACAAGTATTACCGGGGTTCTGATTTCTAAAATACGCCCTGAGAATATATGGAGTTTATTTCTTGGCGGAGCTTTCCTGATATCATAAATTCGGACACCATATTCATTTGCTTTTTGAATAAATTCATCATCTTCGGTGAAATATTCCGGAAGACCATTAATAATATTCATCCCTTTTTCCATTGCAGTTATGATTATTTGTCTCTGTGTCTTGTCAATGAACGAAGCAAGCGGTGCAATACCGCCGATAAAATATTCAGGGACATAGCCTAAACTATTCAAGGCATCATCAATACTGTTAAATATTGGAATGTTATTTTTAATTCCGTCAAGATATTCTCCTGCATCCAGTCCTGTTTTTGTACTGTCTATAATTCCGACGATTTCATATCGTTCAGAATATCTGGCTAAACCATTTGCCACTTTTCCGTCTATCTTTCCAAACTCATTTTCACTGTATACTAATGCTTTTTCATTCATAATTTATTTCTTAATTTTTATTAATTTATTTGCACTTATAGAGGCATATAAATTTATAAGCCTCTCTTTTGTGCTGTTTCTGCAAATTGGTTTAGCGACCTGTTAGTAGTGAATTTCCTGAAAGGGCGAGAGTGCAAAGCACGGAGCAATTTCGGTCAGATTTATCTGAATGTCAATCAATATCGGGTTATGAGCAGTGCGCTTAACATACACACTCTCAAATCCGCAAAGTAGCCAATTTCTTTAATTTGGTAAATATAGCATTTTAAAACGTCAAACCGAAAAAATAGAGGTATTAATTACTTTTTGTAAGTTTTTATTTGTGATTTTTTCCTTATTAATTTTAATATTTTGTAGGTGTTATATAAAAAGTTGTCTTAACAAAGGGGGGAAGCATACTTTTCCCTGAGAGTTAAATTTATTCTTTCGGTTAAAAACTAATTGATAAGTTGCTTTCATATATACAGCTAAAACAAAAAAGTAAAACAAGGTAAAACATTTATCTGCAGATTTATGTTTTTTTGGCGAATATGTCAAATATGGCGAAAATTATTTTTTGTATAAAACCCTTTGAAACACAGAAAAAGGCAGTATTCACCGGAAATACTGCCTTTTCTACTAATATGTTCTGCGAGCCATCCACGGGACTCGAACCCGCGACCTGCTCATTACGAGTGAGCTGCTCTACCGGCTGAGCTAAGATGGCAGTGCGGCAAAAGTAAAAAAAAATAAAATTATCGGAAATTTTTTATCCCGAAAAATAAAAAGAGGCAATTATGCCTCTTCAGAAAGCTTTTTAACCCTGATAAATTACCAACTTTTTGCCCAGGTGGTTTTTTTAGTATCAACAGGATTAATACAGATAACCGGAATTTGTGAAGAGTTATAAATTATTTGCTCATCCCACGAACTGAAAAAGAATGTTTTGTCTTTGTTTATCAGAGTCATAATTAAGTCGGCTTTATTTTCTACGGCATAATCAATAACTTGCTTTGCAAAATTGCCTGCCTCCGGAGATGATACTTTATCTACAAATTTAACACCGTATTCTGTTAAAATATTTTTAATTTGCTTTGTAACGTTCATTATTTTCGTTTTATGATATTTTTCCGACTCAAATTTCGGAATCAGGTGTATAACTGCATCAAAAACTTTTGCCATTGCAATTGCCCAGTTAACTTTTTGTCTGTCTTCTGTGTTTGCCGTTATCGGAAATATTATATTTTTATATCCCGAAGCTTTTGACTCTTTTTGTACAACTACGGTGGGCGTATTTGTCATAGAAACTATTTTAAGAACATAGCTCCCTGCTATTTTTTGAAAACCCATTTTTCCGTGTGTCCCGAGAATTATTAATTTCGATTTTATACGATCGTTAACTTCTTTAATTTTTTCAAACAGATTCCCGTTTTCTATCAGAGTATCTACTGATATACCGTATTTTTTAATATATTTATCGGCAATTTCCTTGAGCATAATTTCAAGATTGCTAGCTTCAAGGTTGTTTTTTTGAAGATATTTTTCCGTATCTTTATCAAACACATGTAAAAGCCATACCTGACTTTTTAAAGCTTTAGCCAAAACCATACCGTGTTCTGTTGCGTTGTTGCAAACTTCCGAAAAATCAGTAGGTATTAAAATTACATTTTGTGTATTTGCTTTCATAATATCAAGATTTAAAAGTTTCTCATTCCAAAATGCAATATAAACAATTTAAGAAGGTTTTGCAAATATTTTCTTGTTTTTTAGAATATAAATTATGCAAATATATTTTCAATAAGGATCAAAGATGTTTTTGTTTTGAAAATATTTTTTTTAACGTCTGATAAAATGTTTTCAGGCTCGTTACCTTCTTCAAAATTTACAAGAAAATCTGCCTCAACCAGAATTTGAAAATCAATACCGTCAATTTTATTGTAAGAATGGTGATTGGCAATAATAAATAAGATTCGGTCTTTAATTTTTTCGGGAATATTAAAATCTGAGAGTATGTTTTTTGCAACGACAGGGCTTTCAATTTCCTGATACTTGCCGGCTGTTGAGCCGTATTTTTTTTCGCAAATTTTTATTCCTATATCGTGCAAAAGTCCGCAAATTTCTGTTGTTTGCCGGTCTTCAAAAGAAATGTTTTCGAGTTTGCCGATAGTTTGTGCATAAGTAAAAACTTTAAGGGCATGATTAATTCGTCTGACATCATTCCCGAAATAAGAAATCATTCTTTTTGTAATTTCAGGGATAATATCTGTGTTTTTCGATAACTCAGAATTGTAATATTTTTTATTTCCGGTTACTTCTCTGCCTAACCAATTCGGTTTTATGAAATTTTCATCGGCATTTTCAAGTTCAATTTCAGCAATAATGAGCCCTTTATATTTTCCCTCGAAAACGTCAACTTCAAAAATATGCTTTCCTGCCGGAATATAGTATCTTGTTTTTTTGATTATATCCGGCAGGCATAAATCTAATAATTGTAACGCATCTTGTTTGTTTATTTCTTTTTCATATTCAAATCTTTCAGTGCCTTTATTTACGGAAATTCCTTTAACGGTAATGAATGCTTTTTCGTCTTTTATACGAATTCTCACAGTTCTTCGCGGATCTTTAGATAAATACCCCTGAACTATTTTTGATGAACTTTCAGCTTCTTTAATGAAGTCATTATTTAAAACCAAAAATTTACGTTCAATTTCTTTATTCATTATTCAGAGCTTTAATTCTTTGATAAAGAGTGGGGTGGGAGTAATTAAAGAAAACAAACCAAGGATGCGGAGTGAGGTTACTCAAATTTTTTGCTGTTAGTTTTTTAAGTCCTGAAATCAGCCCTTTTGCTTGCTCGTATCTTTTTGCAAAGGCATCGGCTTCGTATTCATTTTTACGAGATACCGCATTCATAAACAAGCTTGTAACGGTTGATACAGGACTGTAAAGAATAACGAATGCAATCAATCCGAGTTGAAAATATGTTTTTTCGGAGCCCATTGCTTTTGAAAGTTCCGGATTGTCGACAAGCAGCGAAAATATATAAAACATAATTCCGCTTTGTATAACAGATGCAATAATATTGCTTATCGTATGTTTATGCTTATAATGCCCTGTTTCATGGGCTAAAACGGCAATTATTTCATCAGTTGTAAGGTCGTTAATTAAAGTATCATATAAAACAATACGTTTTTTCGGTCCGAGTCCGCTGAAATAAGCATTAGCTTTTGTCGAACGTTTTGAACCGTCAATAACATAAATATCATTTAATCTAAAGCCCGCTTTTTCGGCAAATTTTTCTATGGATTGTCGTAATTCACCGTCTTCCAAAGGTGTTTGCCTGTTAAATAAGGGTACGATTATATCAGAATAGAACATTGTCATAAATATTGAAAACAGGCTTACGGTAATCCAGGCATATATCCAAAACATATCTTCAGTTTTAAGGTAAAACCAAACGATAAGGGCAAGCAAACCTCCGCCTATTAAGGCACCTATAAACCATCCTTTAATTTTATCCGTAATAAATGCTTTTATACTTGTTTTATTAAAACCGAACTTTTCCTCAATAACAAAAACGGAATAAACAGCAAAAGGTGTTGTTATAATATCAGAAACAAATAAAAGTATACCGAAAAAAATTAATACCTGAATAATTTGATTATCCGAAAATGAGAGGGCGATTTCATTTATATAATTAAAACCGCCGAAAAAAAGCATACTTAAAGTAAGTAACAGTACAAAAGCAGAACTGTAAAACGAAAGTTTAGAATTCTGCTTTCCGTATTCCTGAGATTTTTTGTATTTTTGATTGTCATATATGCCTTCGAGTTCAGGCGGGATATTTTTATTGCGGTATTTTGTATTTAAAAAATCAATGTATTGTGAAAGAATATAAGAAAATACTAAAATACCGATAATAAGATAAAAAACTGTATTATACATTTCGGTGTATTTTTATGTTAAGTTTGCAAAGTTAAAAACTATATTTTAAATTTTCCTGTCAAAAATTTATCTTGTGCCTTAAATTGAAAACAGATGAAAAGCGGTTATATAATAATAAATATATTTTTTATTTTATTTTTCGTAAGCAATTGCCGTCCTGAAAAAATATCGGAAAGTAAGAACAAATTTAACTTGGCTGATTCCGCTTTAAATAAATCCGGCAACAGCCGTGTATCTGCCGATTCTGCTGAAATATTATATATAAAACCAAGAAGTTTAGTTTTTTTCTCACTTTCCGAAAATGAATATAAAAAGTTTATACACTTAACAGGAAAAGAGTCTGAACGGGAATTTAATTTAATATATAAAAGATTTAAAACGTTGGCGGAAAATACAAAAAAAGCATTGGGAAATGATAAAAATACCGATATTAAAATTTTTTATACCGTAAATCCTGTAATAGGATTTTTAACAAGTTCCGGAGATACTGTTTTTTTTAAAAGAAAAGAAAATGACCTTTTTGTCGGTCAGATATTTTTTAACGGAGAAGACAGCCTGATAACGGAAGAAGGACTTATGAGAAAAGACAGTTTGGAAAGGTATATTGAAAAATATTTTAATATAAAAGATATTAACATAAAACAAGTATTTATACAATCTGAGAATCAAGGAGTAATGAAGTATGATTCAGTTACGAAAGAGCATAGTGACACTTTAGAGATACCTGAAAAATAAAAACCGGCATACGAATTGATTTATAATTAATAAATCAAACTTAAAAGGAAAAGCTATGAAAAGATTAATTTTTACCCTGGCAGTTTTAGGTGTTCTTTTTACACCTGAAAGTTCGGAAGCTCAAAGATACGGAAGTTCCGAATTACGATTAAGAATGGCTGATAACTCAGTATTTACGGTTATTTTTGACAGAAAAATATATGATGTTCCTACTTCTTTGTTCAGACTTTCCGGAATAAGAGCCGGTTCTCATCGTTTAGTTGTTAAGAAAAGAATAGGAGGCAGGTACGGCACATACAGAACTGTTTATAACGGAAGTATTTACATACGGGCAAATTCTGTTGTAAGAGCAAGAATAAACAGGTATAACCGGCTTGTAATAAAAAGCATTACCCCTGTTTATGATGACGGAGGCTACGTTGACGGCGGAGGATATTATAACAAACCGTTGCTGAATCTTGCACAACTGCAAAATTCAATGAGGCACGCATCTTTTGAAAACGATAAACGAATTATTGCAGAACAGGCGATATCAACTCACAGAGTAAAAGCCAATCAGGTTTATCGTATATTGACAATGTTCAGTTTTGAATCTACAAAATTGAAAGTTGCAAAATTTGCATACAGATACTGTGTTGACAAACGCAATTACTACCTTGTAAATAATGCATTTACGTTCAGCAGCAGTATTCGGGAACTGAATAATTATATAGGCAATTACAGGTCTGATTATTATGATGATGACTGGAATTACTACAATAAAAGAGATTACTATGACGATTATAACGACGGCTGGTAAACCGGAAAAGTTAAAAAATAATAAAAAAGCGGGATTTGCAAGTGCAATATCCCGTTTTTTTATTGTCGCATAAACGAAAAATGTGATTATGACTTATCTAAACAGTTATTTTTTTTACTAACTTTGCTGCCCGAAATTTTAAAAATAAAAAATGAATACTGACTTAATTAAAAAAACGGCAAATACAGTAAGAGGCTTATCAATTGACGCAATTCAAAAGGCAAATTCAGGGCACCCGGGTTTACCCTTAGGAATGGCAGATGTTACAACAGTGCTTTTTAATGAGCATTTAAAATTTAATCCTGAAAATCCTGATTGGTTTGACAGAGACAGATTTGTTTTGTCAGGAGGGCACGGCAGTATGCTTTTATACAGCCTGCTGCATCTTTACGGATATGATTTAAGTTTGGATGATATTAAAGAATTCAGACAATGGCACAGCAAAACACCCGGTCATCCCGAAGTGCAGGATACGGACGGTGTTGAAACAACAACCGGACCTCTCGGGCAAGGACTTGCAAATGCCGTAGGAATGGCTTTGGCAGAAACAATTCTTGCCGCAAAATATAATACAGATATCGAAATAATAAACCACTACACTTATGTTACCGCAGGCGACGGCGATTTGCAGGAAGGTATTTCACATGAGGTATGTTCGTTTGCAGGACATAATAAACTCGGGAAGCTTATTCTGTTTTACGATTCAAACCATATAACAATTGACGGAGACACCAAACTTTCCTTTACGGAAGATACAAAAAAACGTTTTGAAGCATACGATTGGCAAGTTATTGAAATTGACGGGCATAACTATAATGAAATTAATGAGGCAATTAAAAAAGCAAAATCAGAAACCGAAAAACCCTCAATAATTATTTGCAAAACAACTATTGGTTTCGGCAGTCCTAATAAAGCCGGAACTCATGATGTACACGGCTCTCCGCTCGGTGAAGAAGAAATTATTTTAACAAAAGAGAATTTAGACATCTCAACTGAAAAATTTTATGTTCCTGATGAGGTATATGAATTTACAAAACAAAAAATAAAAAAAGGAAAAGAGTTTGAAGAATTATGGAATGAACTGTTAGCAAAATATACGAAAAATAATGAAGATGCCGCTAAAGAATTGAAGCAAATAATTGAAAATAAACTTCCGGAAATTAAAATTGAAGAATTTGAAACCGGAACAAAACTTGCCACAAGAGCATCTTCCGGAAAAGTAATAGAACAACTTGCAGACCAACTTCCTAATCTTATCGGAGGCTCGGCAGATTTAACCCCTTCTAACAAAACCAAAGCAAAAAGTCAGTCGTCTTACAGCCCGGATAACCGCTGGGGTACTTATATACATTACGGTATTCGTGAATTCGGAATGGCGGGAATTATGAACGGAATTGCTTTGCACGGCGGGTTAATACCTTACGGCGGAACATTCTTTGTATTTTCTGACTATATGCGTTCGGCAATGCGAATGGCGGCACTTATGGGAATAAGAGTTATCTATGTTTTAACGCACGATTCTATAGGCTTGGGTGAAGACGGACCTACGCATCAACCCGTTGAACATTTGGCATCTTTGAGAGCAATTCCTAATTTAACGGTTTTTCGCCCGGCAGATGCTAACGAAACGGCTCTTGCATGGAAACTTGCTTTACAAAATACTTCCGGTCCTTCTGTTTTGGTGCTTACCAGACAAGGATTGCCGACGGTAAACAGAAACGGCAGAGATTTTGCAAAAATAGAAGAAGCCGAAAAAGGTGCTTATGCCGTCAGCGATGATGTTGATTTTGATATTATTCTAATGGCATCCGGTTCGGAAGTCGAAATGGCCGTTAAGGCAAAAGAAATGCTGAACAAAGACGGAATTGAAGTGAGGGTTGTTTCATTTTTATCTATGGAAGTATTTGATAATCAGAATGATATATATAAAGATGAATTGCTTCCGGAAAGGTGCGAAAAACGAATAGCTGTTGAGGCTGCATCGAATATGTCGTGGTATAAATATGTCGGGACCAAAGGAAAAGTTATCGGGATTAATAAATTCGGAGCTTCAGCCCCTTACGAGAAACTTTATGAAGAATACGGTATTACCGCAGATGCAGTCTATACTGCCGCAAAAAATATGTTAAATTGAATAACGTAAATCTTTTTAAATAAAAAGAGGCTGTCTTTTTCGGCAGCCTCTCCTGTTTTATCTTTTTTATTTTTTAACATCAACTCTCACCCCTTCGGAATGTGCCGTAAATTCAGGTGCATACATACATTGAATTGTCGTAATGCCGTTTGAAAAATCGCCTTCGTGGGTTACACGCAGAGGATATTCAAAAACATAGGTTCCTTTTGGCAGATATTCCATAAAGAAATTGGTTGAGGCATCTTTGGTTGTTTCGTAATAGCCCAAACCGTCTTGGTATTTGTAGCCGGAAAAAACGTTTATCGGTTCAAAGCCGCTTGCTCGCATATCTTTCATATGGATGTATTCCATTTGGCGGTCAACACGAAGTTCAATGCGAACAATTACCTTATCGCCGATTTTCAGTTTTGCCTTGTCGGAAATCGGCTCTGTTACTTTGCCTCTTTCGGTAAGTTTTTCGATAAATAATTGTTTTTTGAGTTTCAGCGGTGTTTTGTGCGGTGTTATTTTATCTAAATCTTCGAAATATTGCCAATACATTGCACCCCAACTCACGCCTTCGTCTGTTTTTTTTACGGAAATATTTCCCATTTCGGGTTTTATTTCGTTTCCGTTCCATGAAGTTTTAAAATAACCGGTTCCGGCTTCAATTTTCAGGTCTTTTTGTTGTTTCGGGTCAAATTTTTTGCCGGCGATTTTTATTTCGACTTGCTTATCGCTTACAAGCCAATCGCTTCCTCGCATTAACAAAGCATAAACGGCTTCGGCAGTGGCTTTGGTTGTTTTCCAGTATTGGGTTTGTTTTTGTTTCAGCAACCAAATTTTCATATCGTTTACAGCTTGTGTATCTTTTGCAACTTCATCAAAAACTTCAATCATAAGTGCCTGAAATTCAATAGGTGCCTGATACCAATACCAGCCGCTGACATTATCTTTCCAATACATTCCGAGTTCTTTGTGATTAATCGAATGTTCTTTCAACGATTTTACGATTTCCTGTTCGGTGTGAATGCCTGTTTTTGCTTGCGGTTGTCGATACAATGCCAAAGCAATCATTCCCTGCATATATTTGCTTTGCGAAAGCCAATATTTTTTTGCCTGTTCGAGGTAATAATCATACGCTTCCTGCGAATGCTTCGGCACGGGAATATCCGAAAAATAACTTCTTCCGTAAAGGTATTGAATTGCCGAATACGACAGATGATTTTTTTCGAGTTCTTCTTTTTTGTAATGTTGTTTCAGCCAATCGTAATCTTTTTTTATTCTTGTATCTAAATATCCGATTGCTTTTTTCAGCATACTGAAAGTTTTTTGGTCTTGCCTTACGGATTTTACGCCGAGTTTGTCGAGATGTCCCATTCCGGTAACGATGTATTGCGTAATATAGCAGCTTTCGGGCATACCTTCGAACCAGGGCCAACTGCCGTTTGATTTTTGTGCTTTTTGTATTTTACGCAGAGCGATATTCAATTCATTGCCCATTTTATTAAGGTCGAAAAGTAAACCGATGCGCTTTTTGCGTTCGCTTTCGTTTTTTCCCTGCAAAACCCAGGGCGTTTCTTTCAAAAGAACGGCTTTCAGTTCCTGATTTTTTTCAAGATTTGAAATTAAAGCACCGGCATTTTCTTGTTTCCAACTGTCGAAAACGCGTTTTATTTTCGGATTTGAATTTGCGATATGCGATGCGATGCTGTTGGCATAAAAACGACTGAATCTTTGTTCGGTACATTCGTAAGGATATTCCATAAGGTAGGGCAATGCCTGTACAGCATACCATGCCGGATTTGAGGTAAATTCAAGCGTTAATTTATAATTTCGAATACTTGACGAATTTCCGGAATTGAGCAGTTTTTTAAATTTGAAATTCTTGGTTTCTTTTCCCCTTATCGGAAGCGGCATACTTTCGGTAACAAGTATTCTATTGCTTAATACGGGCAAAGGTTTTTGCTCGCCGTCGGAAAAATCGCCGGCTTTTGCTACTACTCTATACATAATTGCCCCGATGCCTTCGGGTACGGCAAGTTTCCATTCCGTAAGCGTATTTCCGCCTGCTTTTACGGTAAAACTTTTATTTGCTTTTTCGCCCGAAATGAGAATATTTACCGGTTTCATCGAAATAGCATCGAAAAATTCGAGTTTTACGTTTCCGATTAAATCTTTTTCGGAAATATTACTGATTTTTACGGGGAAAGTAATTTTATCATTTTCGCGGAGAAAACGCGGTGCATTAGGCATCAGCATTAAATCTTTTTGTGTAACAAGTTCTTCGTTGATAAAACCGTATTTTAAGTCTTTGGTGGTTGCAAAACCCATCATTTTCCACTTCGTTAAACTTTCCGGTACGGTAAAACTGATGATAATTTCACCTTTTTCGTTTGTTTTAAGATGCGGATAAAAAAATGCCGTTTCATTAAAATTTGTTCTTACTTTTATGTTTGAAAAATCTTCATCGTTATTCGATATTTCAATTTTATCCGTTTCTAATTCTTTTTTTTCAGAAGTAGGAGGCACTCCGGAAACTTCACGCGATAATTTTACGCCTTTTCTTTTATAATGCGGAGTGGTTTCAAGTCCTTCGAGATCAATGTTTTTAGCGAAATAGCTGAATATTTCGGAGATACTTGAAGAAGTATTATTATAGTAAATATCTATAAAGCCGAACCAATTGAATTTGCTGTAATTCAGTATTTTATAAATAGGGATTTTGTCGAGGTTTTCTTTTATTAACTGAGAGTTAGAGCTTGTGAAAGTTCCTGTCGTAAAAGGTTTTGATGAGTAATATGAGTTGTATATATTAAAACTCCAGTTATTTTTTTTGAACCGGTCGAGTGATGCATCGTACAGAGTTGCGAGCATTTCGGCGGCAACTTTTTCGCCTTTGGGTCCTTTTATTTTTATTTTCCACTCTTCTTTTTGTCCGGGATAGAGTTTATCGCGGAATGTTTCAAATTCAATATCCAATTTTTTGTTTGAATAAGGAACAATAACGGTTGAAGTATAATTATAAATTCGATTGTCTTTTATAAATGCAAAATGTACGGCAAAATTACCTATGTCGTCTTCCGTTACGGGAATTGTTATGAGTTTTTGCTCGTTATTTAATTTCAGGTATTCGGTTTTTACGATTTTGTCCTTTTTTTCTATTTGAAAAATCAGATTGACATTTTTGTATGACGAGCCGATTAAAAAAGCGGCTTTTTCACCGGGTTCACATATGAGTTTTACAGGTTTATAAAAACTCGGTGTTTTAAATGCAGGTTTTTTTGTTTTATGTGACGTAAGTTTGAAAAAATGCTTGTTGCTTACAGGGTTTCCGAAAGAGTCTTTTGATTTTATTTCAAGAATATAATATCCGTTTTCGGCATTTTTCAAAAATGATAAGTCTAATTTCTTGTTTTTTTCGGTATTAAATTTCGTTGAAAAAACTTTTTCTTCTTTTTCAAGGTTTTGTTGCAGATTTTCATCGGTATATACGTTTTCGGGAAATTGTTTATACCATTCTTCTTTGGTATAATTTTGCTTCTCCGGCGCAGCCCACAGCCGATTTCTTAAAAGTACGGGGTTGTCTTTTTGTTTGTAAATTTTTACTTCGCCTTCGGCGGGGATAAGCTTGCCGTTAAGGTTTTGCGTATTTATGTTATATTCAAATTTTGCATCTTTTTCAAATTCAGCAATGTCTTTGTCTATAATTTCGGGAACGGGAACACTGACTTGCAATGCTCTGTAACCGATTTGGATATAACCGGTTGTACTTTGAGTTTCGCCGTTTATGTCGGTTACGTCGGCAATTATTTTATAACTGAAATAGGTAAATTCATTTTCGGGCATACTTAAATCGGGCAGTGCTTCGAAATTAATTTTAAACTTGCCTTGTTCATCGGTTTTTGTAGTTCCGTTTTTTATTTCGGTCGGTTGTGTGCTGAAATTCCAAAACCACCAGCCTCGCCATTTCGGTGTTCTGATAATTCTGTATTTTACGGATGCATCGGTCAGCGGAGTTCCGGCATAAGATTTTGCTTCGCCTTCTGCCGTTACGGTTTCTTTCAGCAGATAGTTTCCTTTAAAAGGCAGCATTTTTACTTCAAATTTCGGTCTTTTGTATTCTTCAACTGAAAAAGAAAGGGTACCGTAGTCACTTTTCAGTTGAAATTGACCGTTTAATACGCCTTGCGGCAGAATAAACGTACCGCTGAATGTTCCGAATTCGTTTGTTTTTAATTTTAGTTCGCTTACTTTCTGATAATTAACATCATACAGAACAACTGTTTCTTCTTTGTTCGTTATGATTTTGTTTGTTTCTTGGTTTGACAGAATGGATATTCCTTTGAAAAATACGGTTTGTCCGGGGCGGTATATGGCTCTGTCGGTGAAAAAATACGTACGTCTGCGAAAGGTGTTGTCTTTTTTGTAATCATACAAGTAGAAGGACTCATCACTTGTTAAAAAGTCGTTTTCGAGTTTAAAATCAATATTCCAACTGTTATAAGAGTTTTTCTTTTCGGGCGGGATAACGAAAGTTCCGTTTTTATCGGTTATGTAGGTTTCTTTTGTATTTCGGATATATTTTTTTAAAGCGGAATTGTATTTTTTGTTCCAAACCGTACATTTTACGCCTTGCAGAGGAAGTCCCGTTTTTCGGTTTAAAACCCAAAGTTTTAGGGCACCGCCGTCTTGTTCTTGTGTTATGTAGCTTATGTTTGAAACTGTTATGCTTTTATATGTTGCAAGTCCTTTGTCATAGGTGAAATTTTTATTATCGGAAATAAAAATGAGGTAAAATCCGACATCCAAACCGTCGCTTAAGAGTTCTGTCGAGTGTGTGTTAAAATCGCCGTCATTCGGTATTTTTTGCGAAAATTGTTTTACGGTTTGCGAGTTTTGAAAAATTTTATCGTAAAATTCAGTTCCGTATCGCTTTTCTGAGAATTTTAAGTATTTATTCATGTCAATTTTTGCAATGCGGATATAAATTTCATTGATATTTCGGTAGGTAATTTTTGCCGAAAATTTTGAGTTGCCCGGAATTATTTTTTCCGTTTCGACGGAAAGATTGTGAAATTGTATGTCACTGCTTAAGGTTTTTGCAACTTCTGCAGCATGTGTCTTTGGGTATTTTTTTATGATGTTTTCACATATTTCAAAAGCTGTTTTTTTATAGTATTTGTATTTTTCTGTGTCTTTATTTTTCGGGTTGTATTTACTTGACTGTTTTTTGTATAATTTTGCTTTTACGATAGAAATTTCACCGGAAAACGGAGTATCGGAATATTTTTTTTCAAGATTTGAAAGGGCATTCAGGTATAGCTCGTCTTTTTTAGGATTAACGGAAAATTGATAGACGAATTTCAGGCGTTTTAAATCCGCATCAATCAAAGCATCTTTATTTTTTGTGTCGGAAAGTCGAAATTTTAATAGATCCTGCAAGAGACAAATTCCGTGAAAGTGCAGCGAAAGGAAGTCGGAAGATACAATTTCTTTATTTGCAAATGATTGTGCATCATCAAAATAATATGCTTCTTCAATTTCAAAATTATCAGCCGGTTTTGTAAGGGACGTTTCTGTGCTTGAGAAAAAATCGATTGCTTTATTTGCCAAAAAGTCATAAAGTGTAGGGCGGAGATTTTTTGGTTTATTGCCTTCGATAATAAGTTCTTTAAAATCGGAAATCGGAAATTTTTTTAGTTGCTCGGGGTCGGAAACCGAAGCTGTGTATGCTTTGATGGTTTTCTCGACGAGGTAATCGAGTGTCCATGTTTTTATATCGTTGTTATCGAAATTTACGGTGTTTGTTCTTTTCTGAAATTTGTATCGATTTTTTTGGTAATACCACCAATACATATCTGCAAGCATTGAATTCATAATTGCGTTGTCGGGAAAATCTGCCGTTTGTGCCGTGCTGTCAAGTTTTTTGCAAAGTCGTTCAAAAGCATTTTCCTCTATTTGATTTTTGTATTTTAAGTTATAAATAAAAGATTTGATAACTTGCTGTGAGTTGTTTTCTGTTTTTGCTTTTGTATAAATCTCTTCAACAACTTTTAATGCCGATTTCGGGAGTCCTTTTTTTTCAAGCGAGTCGATTTTTTGCCATTTTGTTTGATAGAATGTCATTTTTTGAGCTTTAAGTTTTATTGTAAATACTGTAAATATTAAAAAAGAAATGAGAAAAATAATTTTGGTTTTCATAGTCTTGACAAATTTAAAGAGGTTTTGTTTCTGTAAAGATAAATAAAATTATTTATTTCCATAAGACAAAAGTTGTCTTATTTAAATCACATATTATCGGAGTATAATTGATATCTTTTTTTTATTTTTGAACTTTTATTCATATTATAAAAATGGGAAAAAGGAATTTTTTAAAAGTTATAGGTCCGGGACTTTTATGGGCAGGTGCTGCCATAGGTGTTTCTCATATCGTACAATCAACGAGAGCAGGTGCCGGTTTTGGATTTGCTTTAATTTGGGTAATTATTCTTGCAAATATTTTGAAGTATCCTTTTTTTGAATTTGCACCTCGCTATGCTGCTTCGACAGGCGAAAGTTTAATAGACGGATATAAGAGGCTGGGAAAAACTGCGGTTTGGGTTTATGCTTTTATTACGGTTTTTACTATGTTTTTTTTAATGTCTGCCGTAACAATAGTAACTGCCGGAATTTTTGCAAATATTTTTCACAGTAACTTGCCGATTAATTATTGGGCTGTTATCATTATTTTGATTTTAGCGGCAGTTGTTGCCGCAGGCAGATATTCCGCTATAGATAAGTTTGTGAAATTTATTATTGTTTTGCTGGCAATATCTTCAATAATTGCAGTTGTTTCAGCTTTTTCATCGGGTTACCATCCTAATCCTGAATTTGAACATACATTTAACAGGGTTACGGATATAGGTTTTTTATTGGCTCTTGTAGGATGGATGCCTACGGCAATCGATGTTTCGGTATGGCATTCGGTATGGACAATTGCTAAAAAGAAGGAAACAGGATATGCCCCGAAACTGAAAGAATCATTACTGGATTTTAAAATAGGATATCTCGGAACTGCTGTGCTGTCCCTGTTTTTTTTATCTCTCGGAGCATTAATAATGTACGGCTCCGGTGAAACTTTTTCTGACAGCGGAGTTACTTTTGCGGGACAATTGATAAATTTATTTACCGAAAGTATAGGGTCTTGGGCTTATTACATAATTGCAATTGCAGCATCGGCAACTATGATAAGCACAACCGTAACATGTTTGGATGCATATCCCAGGGTTTTGGAACCGACTGCAAAAATTATAATTCCCAAATTAAACCATAAAAAAAGTACAAAAAAAATACAAATATTTTGGCTGGTAATTGTTACCGGCGGAACAATAATAATCTTCCTGTTCTTTTTGGGAAATATGAAGCAGATGGTTGATATTGCAACCATAATTGCTTTTTTGACGGCACCTGTTTTAGGCTGGTTAAATTTAAGAGTTATTAGTTTGAATATTGTACCGCCGGAAGCACGTCCGAGTAAATTTTTGATTGTTTTAAGTTGGCTCGGATTATTTTTTCTTACTACTTTCGGCATATACTTTTTGTATACAAGATTTTTTTAAACAGAAACAATGATATGAATACTATCGGAAATATTCTGTGGTTAATTTTTGGAGGTTTATTAATTGCCGGTGCCTATTTTTTAAGCGGTGTTGTTCTTTTAATAACCGTAATAGGCATTCCTTTCGGGCTGCAATTGTTTAAGATAGGAAGTTTTGCGTTGTTACCTTTCGGTTATAAGGCAGTTCCGAGAGAAAAACAGTCCGGATGTTTATCTGTTTTGTTTAATATTTTATGGCTGTTTACCGGAGGTTTATCTTTGGCTGTAGCCCATGCCGTTTTAGCACTTTTTTTTACAATAACAATAATAGGAATTCCTTTTGCATCGCAGCATTTGAAGTTAGCGGGTTTGGCTTTGACACCTTTCGGTTATAAAATTATTGAAAAAGAAGCCTGATTTTTATTTTCTTACTAAAAAATTAAAACCAATGAAAAAGTTTTTTAAATTTTTATTCTTATTAATAATCTTATTTGCCGGGTTATTCTATGTCTATATTAAATTTATTTCTCCCGTTAATATGAAAAAATCCATGACCATGGTTCCTGATGATGCAATTATGATAATTGAAACAGAGAATCTTGCAGAAGCATGGACGGAAATAAGCAGCAGTAAAGTGTGGGAGTATCTTCTTAAAAATCCGTATTTTAATGATTTGAACGAAGATTTTGATATGCTTAATAATTATTTGAAGGACAATAATATTGCTGATTTTATGCTTAAAAAAAGAAGCTTGATTATGTCTTTACATATGATTTCGGCTGCCGATTGGGACTTTCTGTTTGTTGTAGATCTTCAAAATCTTGCTCAGATTAAGAAAATAGGATTAAAAGATATTTTGAAAAATGCAGAAGGATATAAAGTAAAAGACAGAAAATATAAAGACGAAACTATTTATGAACTGACTGATGAGATGAGCCCGTCAGATGTTATATATATGACAATCAGCGATAACCTTTTGGTTGTTTCATTTACGGGAGCTTTACTCGAGAAATCAATAGATCAGAAAAACAGTAATTTTTGGGAAAAGGATAAAGATTTTATAAAAGTTACTGATAAATTATACGGAGAGGAACTTTTCAGAATGTATTTTAATTATTCTCAACTTGATAATTTCAGTAAAGCTTATCTTACAGAAGAGTCGGAAACAACTAAGATGCTTTCTAATTCACTTGTATATACGGGATTTAATATTGATTTAAGAGATGAAATGCTTAGTTTTGACGGGTATACTTCGGTAGATTCGGTAGGTTCTTACGTAAAAGCTTTGGCAAATATAAAACCGGGAAAAATAACGGCATGGCAAATTATGCCGAAAAAAACGGCAATGTATTTTTCTATGGGTTTCAGTAATTTTTTTGATTTTTACTACAATCTTACCAAACAATACGAAGAAGGCAATGCAGAAGATATGGAAGATATTAAAGAAAACATTGCTAAGACAGAACGACTGCTCGGAATAAGCCTTCATGACGATTTCTTTAGCTGGATAGGAGAAGAAATAGCAGTAGTAAAATTAAGACCCGGAAAAAAAACGCGTCCTGAAGATATTATTATTATTATTCCGGCAAATGATATTGACGATGCTAAGGCAGGTTTAGAGCGTATAATGAAAAAAATTAAGCACAGAACACCGCTTAAATTCAAACCTGAAGAATATAAAAACTATACGATACAATCTTTGGAAATAAACGGATTTTTCAGATTATTTTTCGGAAAAATGTTTAAAGATATTGAAAAACCGTATTTTACATTTATTGAAGATAATGTTGTATTCAGCAACTCACTAAGAACATTAAAAGACGCTACAGACTCATACATAACGGGAAATACTCTTGATAAAGACCTCGATTTTGTTAACTTCAAAGACGAATTTGACAATAAATCAAACGTTACTATTTTTATAAAAACACCTCAGATATATCAAAATTTATATTATTTC
>Ga0256840_1001720_pt1 | contig 20161 bp, 18 predicted proteins | sample 355202metaG_FD_185969 | JGI IMG/M metagenome (GOLD analysis project Ga0256840, IMG submission 185969) | Hydrothermal vent microbial communities from Mid Atlantic Ridge, Atlantic Ocean - 355-202 | ecosystem: Environmental > Aquatic > Marine > Hydrothermal vents | place: Atlantic Ocean: Mid...
ATCTACATTATCTTTATCCATAGCTAGTATATCGTAAAGAGATATTAATGTAAATCTCCCACCTACTCGTAATACAAAAAACATATTCTTCTTGTTCTCTATGTCTATTAGGTCTTTAAATATAGACTGTTCTCTATACTTAGGCATAATGAATTTAAGTAGTTCAAACATAACGAACTCTGGAAAGCTGTTATAGTGTTTTACATAATGATTTTTACCTTTTGTTAATAGTACTGTATATTCACTTATACTATTTAAGGTGTTAGGTATCTCTATATCTATTAACGTAGTTCTATCCACTATACCTTTACTAACATCTTTACATAAAGACCTTATAGTAGAACCCACTATATCAAAGTCGGTACTAATAGATTTAGTAAACTTATACATCTTTTTCAAATGAGCGTAAGATATAACCACAGGTAGAGACTTAGAGACATTATCTAACTTAGATATGTTATGTGTAAAATAGAACTTTTCACTAGCTCTAGTAGGAGCTTTCAGAACATTACGTAATGTAAACTTTTTAGAAGCTTTACCTTGTAGATATGTAAACTTATCAGGTGTAAAAACAGTGATATTTTTACTTATAGAGTCTAATAACCAACCCTCTTCCTTAGGTATTACGTCTGTAAAAGAACCCGTAAAGTATAAAGCTACATCTTTAGCTATAGGGAACTCTTTTAATAAACCTATCTGAGGTTTAGAATAATTGGAAACATTTCTTATACCATAACGTTTGTATAATTCAAATATAGTCATGATTTACCTTTCTTATTTTATAGTCAACGAAGAGGGGGTTTGTATATACCTGCTATATAAATTATTATTTATAATGGGTACACTTGGCATTTTTCCTCCTAAACTATAAACAATATTTCGGCTTTTAAATAAGCTTCTGTTAAGTTAGTATGTTGCCACTGCTTTCTTACTTTTATCCAAGTGTACCCAACCTGTGAGCATTTGCTGCATGTTTTTTCCTACTTTTTTTTTATACTCGATCTACATACCTCCCCCTGGTATGTAGATCGAGTTTGTTTTATTTCTTAGTTAATGTCAACGCTACAAATTTTGATATATCATCGTCAAAGTCTAAGGTAGGTGTTAAGTCAGGATTAACAAAATAAGCTACACTATTCATGAATGCATTTAGCTCTTCTATACTCTCTTCTGTAAACATAACTCTAGATATAGATTTATCCCCATCATGGTCAGCTCCCATACCCTTTAACCTAGAAGTAGGCGGTGTAAAACCTAACATATAGTTATCCCCTAGTACAGGTGCATTAGGTACGATAATTTTGGTACCCTCTTCTACAAAATGTATAGTCTTTCTTAGACTTCTCGTAGTAGTGTTAAGTTTTATAGGTGAAACATATATACTATTAGGTCCTGCTACTGGGTGCCTTGTAGTTAAACTAGGATACTTCTTATGGTTATCATCTTCTAATAACATAAAGTATAACATCTCACCGTAAACTAAAGGTCTAACTTCTACACCTTCTGGTATAGAGTCACTTTCTCTATATAGATATATGTTATCTTTGTCCTCGCTTAATACTATGGGGTAATGTTCGTCTATACTCACTATGGTATTTAAGAACTCGTCCTTACCAGCCATATTAAAGATAGTATCATAACCTCTTTGTGTAGTCCATAAGTCTCTACTCTTATTACTTACTTCTATATACATACTCTTATAATTACTATCGAACACTCTAGCTTTACCACCATCTAACGAGAAACACTTCTCAGGTATAAATCTATTTAAAGCAAACTTAGCTATAGGGTCTATAGATTTTATATATTGTAACATACCCATCTGTGTAGCTGTTATGTCTGTATCATCATCTAGACTATCTATCTTTACAGGTGTGGAGGTCAATACGTTAAATGTACCATAGTCCACATATCTACTAGTGAAGTTCTTACGTATTACTTTATGTTTACCATCTACTAGACTAAATAGATATTCATAAAGCTCTACACAACCCGTCTGTATCTTTAATAATATATCATCTACATCAGAACCTAAATGTTTGTACTCTCTTACTAACTTAGATAAAGATATGATTTTAACATAGTAGTCTACCATCTCATGTTCTTTTATATTACCGTGTCTATCCACAGAGAAATCTCTTAGACCAGCTGGATATACCAATATCTTATTATAGACAGGATGAGCGTGTTTATTTATTAAGTCTATTTTCTCATCCCTCTCTTTAGAATCATTTCTCTCTAACTTCAACTGTTTAAAAGTAGATAAGAAATAAGTAAAACCAGTCGAACCTTCTTCTTCAGGTACTTCTATATACTCACCTTTCTTTAGTATAACAAAAGCCTTACCTTCTATAACTTTCTTATAGAGAGAAGATAGGGATATCAGATTTATGTATAATAAAGGATGTATGATATCTGTAAATAAATCTATATAACCAAACCTACTCATCCTCACTTCTGAACCTATAGCACCGAATATATCTTCCGAGTATAACCCTTCTTCTTCCACATTAGTACCATCAAACACTCTGGTGGCTTTTACCTCTTTCATATATTTCACATACGCATCGTTTGGGAATAGTAAGTTTAAGTTTATTAATTTATCCATCTAAAGACCTTCATATTTTGAATTTTCTGAAATAACTTCTTTTTCAAAAAAAGTTAATATAATTTTTACATCTTTTAATAAGTGGGTATAAGTATGAGCGAAGAATACGATGATTTTGACGATGATTTTGACGATATAGATGAAATGGACGGTATGGGTTTCGAAGATGCCGATAATGAAAGTCCTGATGAAGACCGTGGTGCTATAATGAATACGTTCAATGGAAGTATGTCTAGTTTCATGGACGACTTTAAAGACACTAACAAAATAAAGCAAGTAGGAGACGTAGCTGACGCTGCATTTAAAGCTGCTGCTGGTAAAGAAGTATCTAAGAACTACGAAGCTCTAAAAGGTACGTTTAATAAAGAACTAAGTAAGTCTACTAGAGAACTAAAGACTGCTGCTAAACCTTTTGTAAATAAGTTAAAAGACACACTACCTGAAGACTCAGCGGTAGGTAGGTTAGTAGATAAGCTAGATGGTTTCCTAGGTAAAGAAAGATCTAATGATGAAGAGTCTGAAGAAGCTAGAATAGCTAGAGAATCTAACGAGTTAGTTCTTTCTGTTTTCGGAGAACAATCTAAAAGGTTAGTACTAGACCAAACTATTACAGCTTTAGCTAATAAGAACAGAGATGATTTACTAAGACAGATAACAGCTGTGGGTCAAACCACTTTAGAGTTTCATAACTCTAATACATTAGGTTACTATAAGAAGTCTATAGAACTTAAGTATCAGCATCTATTTGAATCTAAACGTACATTTAAATTACAACTAAAAAGTTTCGAAACTTTTAAAAGACAATTTGAAACTATCGTTAAGAATACAGCTCTACCTGACTTCGTTAAGATTAGAGGTATGGAAGTAGCTAAACAACAAATCAACCAGAGGATCATAGGTCAAGGTTATGAATCTGCTATGAACATGGGTTGGGTGCAGAACGCTAAAGATAATATAACTAACAGATTTAGAAGTACTACTGAAGGTATAGTAGATGGTTTAAATGCTGGTACAGAAGTATTAGATATGGCTACCGAGATGGGTGAGCAGTTTGAAGACCCAGATGCACGTAATATGCTACTAGGTAGTATGGGTGCTGACTCTACCCGTACTGTATCTGGTAGAATACTAGGTAAGATATTCTCTAAGACTAAAAGAGGTAAAGCCTTTAAAGATGAACTGAGTAAGATAAATGCCGACCCTGGCACTTACTTTGGAAATGTACAAGATAAGCATGCTGGTTCTGAAGGTATATTGGGTAGAACTAAAGGATGGTTAGCTGGTTCTGCTGCTAACTTAGTATCTCTAAACGATAACTATGCACCTTATAGAGATTTACAAAATGAAGGTCCTGATACAGCCACCTTCTTCGATAATAGAACTAAGAAATCTATTACTACAGTCATACCTTCATTACTATCTAAGATATATGGTTCTGTAGAGTCCATAAGAACAGGTGATGACCCAGATGGTGTTTTATACGACCATGATAAAGGTGCATTCGTAAAGTATTCTGATGTTAAGACTAACTTAGTGAATACTATGAATAACGCTACTTCTAAAGCACACTCTGTTAACATAGAGAATTTCGTTAAGACTCTAGTAACTGGTGCGGGTGTTAAATTTACACCTGAAGAACTTTATAAGTTTGCTACTAGACTAACATCTTTTGGTATAAGAGATAAAAATATAAAACTAGCTAACTTAGAAGAAAAAGGTTTCTTCAAAGGACTAGACGCTAACACTGAGATGTTGTACAGGAGGGTGTTTGAAAACATAGGTAAAGGTAAAGACGGTAAAATAGATTGGTTAGTTAGAGGTAATATAGATAAAGCTATGGATCAAGCTATAAATATTAGGTCTAACCCTGAGAAGATAATAAAGAAAGCTATAGATGATGGCTATACAGAACAACTTATAGAACTTCGCATCCTTAAGTGGGATGCTGGTGAGGACAAGTATATTATAGATATGGTCCAATTTGATAAGTACTCCATCATAGGTATCAACAAGAAACTCTTTGAAGAGAGAGAAGAATTAGAGACTCAAGGTGATGGTGTACGTAAAGCTGTTAAAGACACTATAGTTAACGCTAAGAGAAAAGCGTTAGATAAAATTGTAAAACTAACAGATGGTATTGTAGATAAATTAGCTACTAAACTAGAAACTATGGAGAGCAACTATGATGACCCAGAAGCTAAGAGTTATATACGAACTGCTAAACAGTCTCTAGAACGTGCTAAAGAAGAAGCTTATAACGGTAAGGACGTAAACAAAACCTCTAATGCTTTAAAGAAAGAAGTTAAAGCTATAGAGAACATGTTAAAAGGTCAACTTTCTGCTATGAAGAAAGGTAAGAAGTCTGGCTGGAAAACTTTTAAAGATGTAGGTAAGGGTATTTTTGATAAATTAAAGAATACTAACCTAGGTAGTTCTATTAAAGATGATGTCGGCAATATAGCAGATAGGACTGCTAATGCTGCTAGAGCTGCTAACGATAAAATTTCTGAAGATTTCGATTATGACATCTTTGCTAAGGTTATGAAAAGTAAATCACAGTTTTCAAATGTTATAGAGCAATATATAATATCACATTATGAGTTAGAGATTGGTGCTGACGCAGAAACTATTAAAGCTATGACGGCTATAGTTAATGCAAGATTAAAGAAGATTACTAAAAAAGATTTATTAAATCTTAATTCTGAAAGAGCTACAGCTATCATTGATGATATTCAAAAAGAAATAGAAGACGCTGGTTTAAATTTAAAAGGTATGAATACACAAACAGCTAAAGATGATTTCAATGCTGGTATGAAAGCTAGTAAGAAGAAAGCTAAAGCTGCTGCTAAGAAAGCTAACTCTTGGGTTAAAGAGGAAACAGGTTTTGATATAAACGATATAGTCGGTAAAGGTATTGATGAAGCGTCTATATGGGTTACTAAGAATGCGTTAGAAGCTTTAGGTCTTGATATTAAAGCTGATAAGAAAGCTTTCCAACAATGTATAGAGCTAGCTAACAATGTATTAGAGAGAGAAGCAAAGAGTGGTAAATCTAGTAGACAAGCTTATAAGATAGCTTATAGAGAAGTAGTAACTGCTATAGAAACATATGAGATTAAATTCAAAGGTATAGATACAAATAGAATTAAAACTAATGCTAAAGAAGGTAAGGATAAAACCAAGGCTAAAGGCAAGAGTCTATTTGGTAAAGCTAAAGGGTTCTTTAATAGAGCTGATGAGAAAGTCGCTGAAGATAGAAGTTGGATAGAGTCTTTAACTTCTAGTATAGGTAAGTTAACTAGTTCTATATCTAAACCTAAGTTTGGTTTATTCGATAAAGATAAAGACGGTGATAGAGACGGTGGCACTAAGGATAGGTTAGAGTTCTTCAAAAGAACTAAGACAAAGACTAAAGAAAAGAAATCTAAAGATGGAAAAGATAAGAAGTCTGGTGGACCTCTAAGTCTTATACTAAAAGTGCTCACTGGTGCATTAGGTATAGGTGGTAGTATGTTTGCTACAGCCTTTAAAGGTATAGGTGCTGTACTTACAGGCATGCCTGCAGGTTTAGGTGCCATCGTTAGAGGTATAAGTGGTCTATCAGGTATCATGGGTATACTAGGTACAGCTGTTAAATTCGGTTTTAAATCTGTAATGATGGCTCTTAGTTTAGGCGGCGGTATATGGAAAGGTGCTGGTAAACTAGATAAGATAGTCAGTCCTAAGTTAAAGATGTTACTTAAACCTAAAAGACTAGCTATGTTAGTAGGTGGTGGTTTACTAGCTGACCATTTCTCTCCTGAGATAAAAGCAGGTGCTAAGAAAGTATGGGGTGGTATTAGTGACGCAGCATCAGACGGTTGGGACTATTTTACAGGTAGCGAAGACGATGTAGTTAAAGATATGACCATACCACCTGTGAATAACAAAGACTATATGTCAGCTGTAGATAATAACGATACTTACGGTAATGACTCTACATCAGGTGGTAGTGTAGGTCTGGAGATGGGTGGTATGTTACTAGCTGAGAAAGGTATAAGTAAGTACTTAGATAGAAAACCTAAACCTGTAAATAACGTTGTTGAGAAAGGAGCTAAGGCTGGTGCTGGTAAGATGGCTGGTAAAATACTATCTAAAGCTTTACCGGGTGTAGCTGCTGTTACCTATGGGTTAGAAGCCGAAGAGAGATTTGCCTCTGGTAACTACGTAGGTGGTTCTGCATCAGCGGTAGCTGCTGGTCTATCCGTCATGTTTCCTTTCGTAGGAGGTATGGTAGGTGCAGGTCTATCTTATATAACTGAAGAAGATACACCTGAAGACAATATGCCTGAACAGTCTGGTAGTTCTGAACCTGTATCTAAAACATCTACACCAGCTATGCTTAAAATACTACTAGATAGGATAGCTAAAGGTGAAATAGGTCACACTGGAGCTAAAGGTTACTCTACGTCTCTAGATTTCGGTAAATGGGCTAAAGGTTTTAAACCTATACATACCATGACTATATCAGAGGTATACAGACTACAAGCCACTATGAGGAAAAGAGGTGCTCGTAGTAATGCTGTAGGTAGATATCAGTTTATACACATCACTCTTAAAGAAGTAGTGGAAAAGTTAAAGTTAGACCCTAATAACACTATATTCTCACCAGACATGCAAGATACTCTAATAGTAGCTAGGTTATATAAGACTAGACAGTTAGGAGCTTGGTTAAAAGGTGAGATATCAGATGATGCATTTATATTCAATCTATCGAAAGAGTTCGCTTCTATAGCTTGTCCTTTTAACACTACTCGTAAAGGTAAACGTGGTAAGATAATAAAAGTAAAGAAAGGTGAGTCTTACTATGGACAAGGTATGCATACATCTTTAGAGGCTATGCGTGCTACGTTAAAAGCTATGAAACGTAAAGGTGGAGCTGTAGTTAATGACACTGTGGATAAACAAGGCGAAGAAAATAAACCTAAGACAGGTAAGATGGCTAAAGGTATACTATCTGCTATAAAAGGTTTGTTCGATTTACTAGGTATAGATATGAATCCTAAAGCTGTATCTGATCTAGATTTAGGAGATGGTACTCCTGTGTATGATGATGCTGGAGAAGGATATGGTAAAACCACCTCCTCCGTAAACGGCAATGATATAAAAGGCGGTAAGGATAAAACAGACCAACTAGGTGGGATACCTTATAAATATGTGAGTATGCCTAAACACGCTAATAAAATCATAGAGCCAGAATACATAGTAACACACAACACTGCTGGTTCTTCACTCTACTTAGGCAGAATGAAAGCGTCAGGTATAGGTACAGCTATTTGGATAGATACTAACGGTGATGTAATAGTAGTGAATAACATATTGAATAGAACTTGGCATGTTGGTCCTACAAAGAATCTTAAAGGTGGTAATTCACAACCTGTTAGGTCTTCTAACTCTATAGGTATAGAGATGGTATGTGCTTATAATAAGAAGGAAAAGAAATGGAATAGATATACGGATAAACAAATTGCTTCTCTAAAAAGAGTAGGTGCTTTCCTTATGAGCAAATTTAAAATAGATAAAGAACATGTTAAAGCACATATTGAAGTAGCCTTTAAGACTAAAGGTGAAGGTATGGAAGCTGCTGCTATACTTAAAGGTGTGGTATTAGCAGATACAGCAGTTAAAGCTGCTGTAGCTGATAACATGAATAAAGATGCTGCGGCCACTATCATACCTGATGTGTCTCTACCAGACTATAGAGTGTCTGATGCAGACCTAGGTGATGGTACACCTGTATATGAGGATTTAACCTTATCTGGTAAAAGAAGAGCTGATAGAGTAAAAGCTAACATTAAGAAGAATGATGAATGGTTAGCTAAACAACCTAAGATGGATTTAAACAAAACGCTCCAAGACATAGACTTATCTATGGGTAAGAGTCTAGCCCCTATAATGAATGATATGGTTAAAGAGTTAAAGATAAATAACAAATACCAAGAAGATATATCTGCTAACGTTAGAGACGGAAACAATGTAGAAGTTACTATAAAAGATGAAAAAGGAAAAACGATACCTAAGAATATTGTAGCTCCTAATAAGATATCTTTTGATAGAGCTGGTTAAGAAAAAAATAAAGAGTGAGTATTTAGGAATGTATCCTAATACTCACTCTTTTACTTTATTCATCGTCTGCTATTTCTACTTCTGCTACTACAGAACTAGGTAGTTTATCTCTACCCATCTTATTTAATACTTTGTCTATCTCTGACATAGTGCGTATATCATCTTTCGTAAATATAAAGTTACCAGCTGGTCCTATATTTAAGAATGGGTTTATACTAGCTAATGCTACAGGTATAGACTTACTAAGCTTTAATACGTTACCTATATAAGGAAATGAACCATGTAGACCTCTCATGTTCTCAGGTATAGGTTCCGCCTTACCTCTACTAGAGGATTTCCTATTTACATTATCACCCACTTCTTGTGGTATAAGTATACTAGTCATCTTGAAGAATAAGTTATCCGAACTAGCTTCTAACTTAGACAGAGTTAGACCTATAGGAGCTTTAGGTAGCTTCCTTAGTATACTCTCGTTACTATAATCTTTCGTCGTAATAGCATGGAACTGTGTACGGGTTAAACCTTTTGAACTCTTCCAACTCTTACTTATCTCTTTGACCACTTTGTTTATACCCTCTATATAGTTATATAAGAGATAGTAGTAGATATCTATCTCCCTATATGAGAAGTTGTTTATGTATTCTAAATGAGACGACTTCATATTATCTATCTTACTAGATAGTTCTTCTAAGAACGCTATATAATCTAGAGTAGGTTTGAAACCTATTTTCTCCAACTTAGCAGATAACCTACCGTTTATGTAAGTCTCGAATTTATATAAGTCTTGTCTCACACCTCTAAGTCTGAAGTCAGCTGTTTTAGTATCTGTATATAACATACGACCTACAGAGACTTCCCAGAAACCTTGTTCATCTTTTGTACCTAGAACATCTTTTAAATCTGTTCCAGTTTTAGGAAAGTGATGCAGTAGATGTATTATACTACTTATGATCCTGTATTCATAAGCATTTGGTTGTTTCTTAGTAGCTAGATAGTAATCTGATTTAACCCATAAGTTATGTCTTCTTGGTTTAGTATTAGAAGTTCCATAGATATACCATCCAGCTTTATGGTATTTATCTATTTCACTATGATGTATATAATCTATAGGTTCTTTGTATAGTTTCTTCAAACCATACCTGTAGAGTATATAGAGATGCAGTGGTAATTTAGGGGAACCGTAATTACCGCCATGTTTAGCACCACCTCTTTTATGTTTGGAATCTGTAGATGTTAGTATCCTACCTACTCGTAGATGGAATTTATCTTCATCTGGTCTTAACGCAAACACATCTACATCCTCAGCATTCACACTGAACTTTATATTATCGAACTTAATGAACACACCTCTCTCATTAGGTGTTAATATAATATCGGATAATATAGGAGATATGTAATATGCCGTCCCAGACATATTACATATTCCATTTCTTCTTATAAAAGGTACACTCATATTGATATACGCTTCTACAGGTCCTGAATCTTCTAATATGGAGAACTTAAAACGCACAGGTATACTATCTGATTGTTTTATAGGATGGTTAGTGTAACCCTTCTTACCTTTCCTACCAGGTGAGTATATAACACCATCACCTTTTAAAGTTCTCTCGTGTATAGGTACTATACTATAACCGTCATAAGTTATTAGGTCCTTTTCCCTCATCTCTTCGGGTAGAGATTGGAAAGAATGCTTCCATAGATTATCTACGAATCTTACAGTATGTCTCCCGAGATGCCTAGATATACCTGAAAGTATACGGGTATTCATTTCGTCTACTTGACAACTATCATAAAGTTTATGCAAATTATACTCCTAAATAGAATGATTTTAAAGCTTTCCCACCTTTTTTCTCTTTACCTATAGCCTGATCTTTTAACATATCATAGGTCATAGTTCCTTCTTTTGTATCTTCTGGTTGTTCAGAAGTCTCTTCTTCACCACCTTTATCAATAATATTCTTTAGATTATCCATAATATCAGTTGTAGTTATGTTTGGTTTAGAGGATACAAGTTTCTCTGATTTTCTTTCAAGGTGATCTCTTATACTACACTCTACATCGGATAAACTTCTACCTTTTAATATCTCATCTTTAGCACCGTCCGTTAGAGGTACTGTTAATAACCCTTCACTATTATCTATCTTTTTTACCTCACCATCTACGTAAGAATAGTTCTCACCCTCATAGCGTACCAAGAACTTCTTAATACCACCCATTCCTATTATGACATTTCTTATTTCTATCGACATATCTAATCCTTTTTATTTTTGTTATGGTTTATTACACTTAAATAATATACAAATAAAAAAATGTAAGGGTTAAAGTAGTTTTATACTACTTTAATCCTTTAATACACCGTCTGTAGAGAGTATAGAACTCATCTCTACTTCATTTATATTACCGTCTTTATCTTCTGTCCGTACACGTATAGTTATACGTCTTACATTTAACAGTACTGTCAATAACCATATGAAACTAGTAAAGGTAATAGAACCTTCTCTTATTAACCTTTTTAATCTAAGGAAGTCTTTATCAGATAGTTTCATCTTCTTCTCAGATATCTTCCCTACTAGTTTATTATGGAAACCTCTGTTCTCTAACAACCCTCTAAAGAGTTTAGTTAAAAAACCATTTATGGTATTCTCAGCTTTATCTAATTCCATATCTTCCCTTTATTTTTTAGAATAACAGCTTAATCAATCCTTTGAATGCTGCTTCTTTCTTATACGCATTATATCCATGATATGCTGCACCACCTATACCCATACCCAAACTAATACCTTTTAAGCTTAGCACATCCGACTCTTTAGAGATTTTATCCATCTCTTTCTGTAGTTTATCTACTTTCTTTTTATCTTCTGCTGATATATTATCAGCTATATCACTAGCTCTATTACCTAACTCTTCTTCTAGTTTGCCTTTATGCTCTAGTATATTAGTCTCAGCATCCATCTTCTTAGCTTTAGCTCTAGCTTCTCTATCTTTCATATCCATAGCGATCGTACGTTTATCTAATATAGCTGCACGTTTTATTAAATCTATCTCTTTATCTCTAAAGATTTCTAGCTCTTTACCTCTATCTTTTATACGAGCGATGTAGTCTGTAGCAAAATTATCTGCATCTACTTTGTTAGAATATATATGGTATTGAAGACGTATTATTTCTTCATCGTATATTTCTGTAGACTCATCGTTTACTGTATAGACAAGGCATAGCTCAGGATTATCTGCAGAGTAAGTATACTTACCTTTCACTACTTTATTTTCGCCTACTACTCTGTAGAAAGGTTTATCCTTTAACTCTACCTTATTAGTAAGTAATACTAAAGTGTTATTAGTACTCTCTATTTTCTCACTCTTTAGTATAACCTTGTTAGTAGAGATTACAACACCAGTGTTAGATTCTATTATAGCTATATTATCTTTAATAGTATCTATAGATATTGTTATCTCTTCTACTACTTCTAAGTATTCTGTATCGCCCTTTATAGTCTTTAATATAGCGTCATCTATATTATAATTACTAGATGATTCTATAAAGTCTTTAAACACTCTTCGTTTATGGGTTAGTGTGCCTTTAACCATTTTATAAGAGTATGTATGGTTTATCTTCAAACTATCTTCCATACTATAAGGTTCATTCTCTATTAATCTTATACGTTTACCTATAGCGTAATATAAAGATATGTCATTATCTTTACCACATGAAACATTTATAGAAGACGGTATAGATTTAGATGTAGCAGTAACATCTAGTGTTATCTCTTTATATAGTTTAGAGATATACTCTCTTTCTAACTCTATTATCTTATTCTTATTCTTGTACTCTATAAATTTATCTATAGCTTCACATAGTACAACTATAGACTCCATCACTTCTTTCTTATTTAACTTATCTCTTATGTTCTTGGTAGTACTATCTCTAGTAGTATCACCTATGTTCTTTATACTAAAGTCTCTTTCGAAGAAATTCTTATATTCTTCAAAAGTCTTTCTCATAGGGTCGTGTATAGTTAAATCCTCTAATGTTGCATTTATCCAACCTAATGCTTCCTCTTCCGTCTTTACTAAACCAAATTCCAACGTTAATCCTTTTATAAAGTTATTCTTTCTAACTTTATAATATACCGTTGTTTATTTTTTAGATATATCTTTCATACGTATGTATTTAAACTCTAGATTTAACACCTCTAAACTTAAGCTAATACGTGTTAAGAAATTACTTAACTTGATACATTTGGTTTCTTCATACTTATCTAGTATAGTAAATATAGAATTCAATAATATTTCGTAATCATATACGTTACCTTTACTATCACTCACCCAGTATGGTACCATAATCTTTTTAAAACTCTTAGGTGTACTATCTACACTCTTTATATTATTTATATCTAAGTAGGTTAGATATCTATATAAGTCTAGTATATCAAAAGGCATAAGTATTTCTACCTTATACCATTCTGAGGATATAAGATTAACTTTCTCTATAACTTTTACCTTCTTACCTAGTATAAAATCAAACATATTATCCCTTTCTATAAATTCAAATAACATCATTTCTTTGAATTTATACAAATAGTACATATAAAGAAGGAGTTAGACATGACTGAGATACATGGTATGGATGTGAGTAATGTACATGATTTGGATGTAAAAGAGCTAACATTAAGAATTATGGGTTCCAACTTATCTAGAAGAGAGAGTATGATAGCACCAGCTTTTAAAGGTAAGAACATACCTGATGACCCTAGAACCATGAGGTTACAAAATGAACTACTATCTGCACAAAGTACTGAAGCCCTTACGTTATTAGGTCTTTACGAACAAGGTAAGAGTAATGATAACTTAGAAACTGTAAGAGATATGATAGCAGATGTAATTAGAGATGCTAACTCTGAACCTAGAGCACCAGGTGAGCTACCTATAGTGGATGAAAAGCTATTACCTATGGATGCAGTTACAACTATAATAGAAGATAGAGAAGTAAATTTAAGAGATTATTTAAAGGAAGATGGATGAGAACAATAATAGATACTGTATATTTTCAAGGTATGATGGTGAGTAATATAATGGGTAACACTTATAGACCTATACAAGGCACTACTATAAATGAATACCTTAACATACCCATAGTAGAAACAGATGGTAACCCTAGTATAACCCACTATACGTTAGGTCTAGCTAAAATAGAGCAAGAAGCAGTTTTAGATAGTTTGGAACATAGCCCTTTAGATATAACTCTTTATAATATGATTCCTTTACTAATGGTAGAGAAAGATGTAGATATTTTAACACCAGCTGAAGAGAGTGAATACGATCTAGGTAAAGAGTTAGTAGTAGATGGTAAAACATATATGGTTTACTACGCTAAGAAATTAGATAATAAAGATACACGCACATCTCTATATGACGTAAAATGGGATGGTGAATCTAACAAGTATGATATCAAACTATTTAAATTCGAAGATAGTATGTTAGGTAAACCAACACCTAAACCAGGTAAGGATTATGTATTTGATAACTCTCAACCATCAGTAGCTGTAAGTTCTACAGTGTCTGTATCTCTATCTTTAAAAGATGTAGATAATATTAAGAAAGTTATAACTATACTATACCCTAACTCTACCTCTTTAATAACAGATAGAATATTTGAAGTAGGTATAGTTGCCTCTAACAAAGATAGTGGTTATTACCAACATACGCATTATAAGAAAGTTAATAAGTTAATCAATAGTTTAACCTTAGAAGGTAACACTATAACAGGTCTAGACATAGGTGCTATGTCACCTATAAATATATAAAGGAAAAAGAACATGGGTAATAAATATACAATAACAGCTGGTAGAGGTAAAACGGCCTTAATACATATAGGTACTGATAATCTATTTGTAGCTTTATACAACCTATGGGATATAAATATAGATAATGTAACTATCTATTGGAAAAAGTTACAGATAAACTAATATGTTTATTATAGGAGCCGATATCGGTAGGTCTACTAGTCTAGGCGTAATAGAACTTGATGATGATTTGAATATAGTAGATGTAGACGTTAACTTCTTCTTCATGCACGATGTAGGTGGAAGTAATGTTTATAAGAAATCTGTGCTATACGATTTTGTAAGTGAGATAGTACATGAAGTAAGACCTGTAGCTTTTGCTATAGAGGCACCGTTTATGAGTAGGTTCCCTAAAGCATTTGGGTTGTTATCAGAGTTCATGAGTACTATAGAGTTAGCTATACATAATACAGAACCTAATGTTATACAATATAGAGTATCACCTAGAGAAGGTAAAACTATAGTGGGTGCTAAGTCTGATGATAAAGAAGATATGTATAACGCTGTAATGGATATACCTGAGTTAAGACCGTTTATACGTAGGGATATGAACGAACACGAGATAGATAGTATAGCTATAGCTTACTGGGTAGTGCAAAGATATAGAGAAGAACCTGCTATGTATATAGTGGATAGATACAAATAAAAAATAGACGTAGACTTATAAGGATATTCCCTTATAAGTCTACGTCTTCTTCTAACTCTTTAACTTTTGTGTTATCTATACATTTCAACAACTTCCTTTTTAACATAGGGTATGTATGATAGAACTCTATTTCATTTAGTGTATCTATTAGAGCTTTCTCTCTGTCACAAGATTTCTTTACTAAAGTATAATAATGTTCCATATTTAAGAATCTCTCAAAGGTTTCATAACTATACCTCTGCATCAGACTCAACCTATCAGGGATATCCATACTATACCTAATGCCTGATTTAAAATGTGTCTTATGTAGGAACTTGGTACGTTTAAGTACAGCTCTATTATGAACCTCGTTTATATTTTCATCTGTGAACGACTGCATCTCCCCGTGGGAGATTAACGGATCTAAAAATAATACTGTGGAAGGATAAATACCTTTAAACGTTTCCTCCATTATTAAGAATCTTTCTTTTTGTTTTAATCTCTTTTTCATCTTTATTCCTTTCTAATACAAATTTAATCTCTTTACGAGACAATCTAACCCTATATCATATGTATAATATATAATTAAAATGTATTAAAACGCAGATAGGGGGTAGATTTATAAGTCTACGTTGTTTATTGTTAATATACCTATTACTCTATCTACGTCATTATCAGACATACCTTCATTCATATCACATTCTACTATATATCTAGCTTGAACGCCTCTACCGTAAGAACCACATATATCTATCACTTCATCATCTATTACAGCGTAACTATGTATTTCATTCTTATGCTCGTCTATCCATTCTTTTATTTCAGCACCGCGTTTGCCTAGCTTAGAAGTCCTACCTATAATTCTATCTGAGTAAGTAAATCCATTCTCTTTCAATACTTCAACTGTATTATCCATATTACTTCTCCATGAAGAAGATATAACTATCCTAAAGCCCCCCACCTACTTTTAAAACTATATAGTCTAATCTAGCTACTAGATGTGGTTCCATTACGTTACTTCTACCTCATACCCTTTAAATATCTAATTCTTCGAATAACCTAATGTATTCACCTATATTATCCTCACACACACCTTGTACAGAATCATACTCCTCAGCTAGTAAAACTATACCTTCTTTAATATCAACACCTGTATTCTCATTTATTAAAGACGACATACTTTTAAATATACCAATATCATAGCTATTTGGTTTTGTTAAAGCTTTATATAATGGTGAGCTTTCATCCTTTTCATCCTCTGTAATAACAAAATGATTACTATATTTAGATAGTAGTTCTTCCTTTACACCAAGTAGGTATTCATCACTACCTGATGATAGACAATCGTCTATACCATGTAATATAGCTAAAGGAAAAGTATATATACCTTTATCATCTTTGAACTTGTATTTATAACTTATTATGTCGAAGACTGTATGTAGGTCACTATCATCTCTGTATATTTTCTGTACAGCTGGTTCATCAGTATACTCAAGGCATATATCTATCCTAGATAAAACACGTCTTATAAATTTCTCTAATATAACATCTGTTGTGTAAGAACGGTCGAACATTAACATCTTATATACTAGAGAGTCTATGACGTACTCTACCTTTATTCTTTTATAACCAGCACTAACAGCTCCATCTCTTGGTGATTCTGAATATGGACTTGGTGCTCTAGTTACATCTTTAGATAACTGATAGAAAGGCATGTTCATTATATCCTTACAATTCTTAATACTAAAATACATATATATCTCCCTTATATTAATGTTTTATCATATAGATAATATACAGTTAAAAAATATTAACATCATAATCTAAGACAGAGTACTAAATTTTATATGATTAATTAATTTACGAAAAAGGAATGCTATCATGAAGTTATTAGAACTATTAGAATCTATGAATATAAAAGCAGATAGAGATACATATAACAAACTAAAGAAGTTTAGGATAAATTGGATAACTAGAAACAAGAAAGATAGTTCTGAACATATAGATTTCTTAAGTACAGACTTAGTAGGTGTATACCCTATACTATTCTCTAAAGATGATGCCGATGATATATTTGATATACTAGATGTGGATGGTAGATCTTTTAAGAAAGACTTAAAGAAAGTATCTGATATAAACCCTGAGTTTAAGAACATAACAGAACCTGTATATGTATTAATGCTATATGTCATGTATGAGTTTAATAATAGTAAGTTACCTAATAAAATTAAAGATGATGCTAGAGTGATATGTGTTAATATATTTATATATAAGATGTTAAGCAGTATACTTAACCATTACTACGGTAATTATAATGTGAGTATGAGTGACGCTACATTAACTAGAGAAGCTATGCATGGCAATAGTCTATTAGTTAAGTATGGTTCTTGGAATGGTGTTATTAAACATTTTACAGAAGTAATTACAGAAGATAAAGGTCTGCACGGTAAACGTTTAAGGAATAAGTTTAAGACTGACGACTTAACGTATGTAATATCTAATACTAAGACTAGTATAAATAGTTTTGTCTTGAATAGTAATATGGTCTTATTAAGTATGAAAGACTCTGATGGTACACATAAGTCTGCTAAAGCTTATATAGATGGTGGCGAGACTATCATACTACAAGACCATAAGAACATACATCTAGATTTAACTAGAACAGCTAGGTTACTATTAGCTACAGGCGATTTCTATAACCCTGATGTACTAGAAGTATTATTTACCACCTATGTAGGTATAAATAAAGAAAACTTAATAGCTGGTATAAGAGTAATAGAAGAACTCTATGAGAATGACCCTAAAGAGTTGTTAGAGATAGTAGACTTATTATTCGAGACTACTATATATTATCTTTATCTAGACAAGCTACACCCTCCTTATAGTAGGAATATAGTAAAAATTATAGAATACCTTAAGAACTACTATACCTCTAGTAGGGTAAGTGATAAAAGGCTAACTACTGTTAAAACATATATGAATAAACATATGAAGAAAAACATTAAACGTAATACAAGACGTACTGTAGCTATATCTAATACTGTTATGGTATACATCTTTATACTAACTAATATAGAGCTACATGTATATAAATAAAAAATATACACAGGAGGAAGGTATGTCACCTTATACCCGTGTATATATTTTTAAAATATATCTAATAGATCTGTAAGTTTAACTATAGTGCCATAATCACCACGTAGACCTTCTTCACTTACAGCTCCTGCTATAATTCTACCAGAGTCTAAATAAGATACAGCCCCTTTAGGTATAGAACAATCTGTGTCTGGTTCATCTATTACAAGATAAGAACTACAAACTAAAGGTCTTACCTCATATACAGAACATCTACTATCTATTAAGAACGGGCAACGATACATACCCTTTATAGCTTTTTCATTCTTAGCAGCTTTAGCCTGAACGATATGCTTAGGTGTTATTAACTTCTTTAATATCTTAGACTCATTATCAGATATGTAAAGATTCTTATTGGCTTCACAGCAACTACATTCTGTGCATGTAAAACATTTAATAGGATTTAGCCCTCTTAACATTCTTATTCTTTCTATATTTTTACCTACTAGCATAACATCTTCGTTATATGCTTTTTGTATACTTTCTATCTTTTTCATATGTAAACCTTACCATTTATTATTAGTAGTTCTAGTATACGTTCTAGACACTAACCTTCTGTCTGTATTAGAGGATAGTGCATAGTATACATCTTTATATGTATCTTCCCAGTACCATACTAGTCATACCCAAGAGTTACGGTAGTCTTTATTCATACCTTTCATAACATACACCTTCTTAGGTAACCAAGCGAATTTCTCTATAGTCATTTCTTACTTCTTTCTAATACCTCTTTGGCTAGTAAAGCTATAACTTCTTTAACTTCCTCTAATGTATCAGGGTAGCTTTTTGCATTAAGGGTGTCGAAACCTACCCATATGTTTTCATCATCCCCCATGTTCCCACAGTAAGTAACATCTGTAGCATAGAAAGCTAAGTCTAACTCTGATACAGGTTCATCCTCTTCTACATAGTCTTCACTGTTAGGTACCTCTACGTATCCAACATAGTATGATGCCATACCTGACATAGTTAACCTCTTTACTATTACATTCAGTTTGGTATCTGCATCTACGTATGTTTCTTTATACTCTTCTTCCATAATATCTCCTTTATATACATAAGTCTTTTTTAATAAGACAACTCTATCCTTTATCATGTATATAATATATAACTAAATAAAAATAAAAACGCGTAATACATATTCTGTATTATGCGTTTCTTCTTTAATCTTTCTCTATCTTTTTAGGTTTGTCTTTAACCTTATCTCTAAACATAGAGAATGGGATGTAAGTGTTATTGTTTTCTATAACTATAACTTCTTGTCCATTATAGACTCTCTTAGATACAAAATGCGTCTTGTTTTTTATCTTTAATATATATGTATCGTTAGCTTGTGTTAATAGTATGAGGGATATACATATGAGTAATAGCTTCATTAGTAGTGTAACCTTTAGTAAGTAGTATAAATTCATATAACTGTACACTATATTACTGTGTTTATATAATAGGTTAAAACCTTCCGATTCCCTAGGAGCGAAACGTGCTACTTTCCTTGTATACTATATAGTTTGGTGTTTTTAGGAAGTAAGAGTTAGTAGAATATTTAACATATTTATAGAAATGTTACAAATATCGTTAAATATTGGTGTTTTTAAATATGTGTAAAAGTGAAGGGATGGTACTATATAAGGAAAGTAAGCTTCCGATTCCCTAGGGGCGAAACGTTTTTTAGATATTTTATAAAATGACTATATAAATATGACTCTATATCTACTTAGTAAAAATAGAGTCATATTAGGGTATATATAATACATCTATATATCTAGGTATGACTCATTGTATGGGTAAGGGGTAGAAAAGGGCTTTAAGGGGGCATTACGTGCGTTTAAACGGTATATACGTTATGGT
>Ga0256840_1001721_pt1 | contig 20149 bp, 19 predicted proteins | sample 355202metaG_FD_185969 | JGI IMG/M metagenome (GOLD analysis project Ga0256840, IMG submission 185969) | Hydrothermal vent microbial communities from Mid Atlantic Ridge, Atlantic Ocean - 355-202 | ecosystem: Environmental > Aquatic > Marine > Hydrothermal vents | place: Atlantic Ocean: Mid...
CCACCCACCTTGTTCAGTAAATTGTAGTTTAACATCCTGATATTGACCGAGGTGCATACTTGTATCAACACGAGGAATCGTAAGCACACCATCTTTGTAGTGGGGGAAATAGCTCGCGCTGGCACTTTGAACAGGCATAGTGGTTACCATACTATCTTGTTCGACCCTAAGCACACGAGGATCCTTGCTCAGTCTTGCCGCCTCTTCCGCAGCCACCAAAATATGAATAGTGTTGATAGTTGCAAAAACCGATACTACCTGACCATTTACCTGCAACAATTGGGCTATTTCCTCTTTGCTATATACGCTGACCAAAGGTTGTTCACCGTTTTCCGGTGCTTTAAAGGTTAATAGGTAAGAGCCTTCAATCAATTCACTCGCCCTTACTTGAGCAGTTCCACTAGTGCTAGAATCAGCGACAGACAAATGGATATTAGCAAAAAAAGATAGGATGATGAGTACTAGTAATGTATGCGTCATAATATAATTGCCCGTTTTTGAATATTTAAGTTCGATTTACTAACACTTTATTCCTGCTCTGACGCAATCAATACTTGCACTAGCTCACGCATTTTTTTTTGAATTAAACGTGTATTATCCGGCCCCATACGTAACATCTGCTTATCTAAAGCACTTAGCTTTTCTAGCTTAGAGTCAGCAAATTTATAGTGCACTGATGGCTGAATCACTTCTATTCGGCCCGTAATAATCGGCGCTTGCAGAATTTTTCCTACTGCGGCTTTAAAAATATCTAATACCTGGTAACTTTTTGGATAAGAGAACTCTTTAAAAACAACCTCAAAAAGTGGTAAATATTTTTTATATAAAGCAACTGCCGCTTGGCTATCAATTCGATTAACGGCGTGCGCTAATGGGTCATAACGTTGATATGACTTAGGAGAAATATACATTTTATCTCCTCTAGTTATCACTAAAAAAGGCTTGGATAACTTTAATTCACGTAAAACTTTTGCAGGCGGGCGCATTCCCTGAGCCATATCATTAATAGAAGCAATCGTTTTACTAATGATTTGCTCTTTAAATAGCCCTTGCTTTAATTGTGCTGAATCAGAAATAGCCAAAACATCCTGCCTAAATTCCGCATCACTATTTTTTAATTCAGGTAAAATAGCGCCTTCCACTTCTGGCAATAAGTCCTCAGTTTCATCCAGCGTCTCTTGGTACAGCGGGTCTGAAGCAAAGTTATCGCCTTCCTCTTCCTGCTCTAAACCAGCCGCCTGCTCAACAATTTCAGGTATCAATAATACCTGTTTAGTATCACCTTCATTGAAAGTAGCATCCTTATCATCATTCGCTAAAAACTTTAACAACCCAAAAACCAGCAAAATAACAGCTAGGCTCACTATTATTATAATAGGCCAAACCTTAGACTCTCCTGAATTACTCATCTTTTATTCCTCTTAGTTAAATCTTATATATCCATACAAAAGTACAGGCATTTTAATAAAGAAAATCAATTATCATCTGTTATGCCTTTATAATATGCCTAAGTAAAAACTTATTCAATCAAAGGAATCATCATGGCTTACACTATTTATTTATCCGGCGAAATTCACAGTGATTGGCGCGAGCAAATCAAACAAGGCATTTTTGATCTAGGCTTAGAAATCGAAGTGCTTGCTCCTATTACCGACCACGATAGCAGCGATAATGTCGGCGTAGAAATTTTAGGCGCAGAAGAACAAGACTTTTGGAAAGACCATAAAGCCGCAAAAATAAATTCCTTACGCACACAAAGCTATATTGGTCGTTCTGATATTGTGATCGTAAGATTTGGCGATAAATACCGTCAGTGGAATGCTGCTTTCGATGCCGGCACCGCTTATGGCTTAGGTATTCCTGTTATTACCTTGCATGCCCCAGAATTAACACATGCCTTAAAAGAAATCGACGCTGCCGCATTAGCCGTAACAGAAACACCTCAACAAGTCATAGAGATATTAAAATATATTTCTCAAGAATAAAGTTCTCAGGAACAAGCACACAATAACTTCAACACACTGAAAATATTATGAAAAAAGTACTACTGATTATTCTTGCCGCTGGATTTACTATCAATGAATTTTTAGAGCAAAATCCGACCTTTACATCTCCGAGCAAAACACAACACAGCCTCGCAAGCAATCGCCCCTTTGCTTCTTCATCAAACAGGGCACAAAGCAGCCTCTCTTCCCCTACCCTAAAAGCAAATAACCAAACTCTCAACAATGCCTATCAAAATCAACAAAGCGATGTCCAAGTTAATGGCTCAGGCACCGTTATACGCACACTTACTGATGATACAAAAGGCAGCCAACACCAAAGATTTCTGGTTAAACTTGCATCGGGAAATACGATATTAATCGCACATAACATAGACTTAGCGCCTCGTATCAATGCCTTACGTGAAGGAGATATGATTGAGTTTTATGGTGAATATGAATGGAATAAAAAAGGCGGTGTAGTCCACTGGACTCACCGTGACCCTCGAGGTAATCATAAGCATGGCTGGCTAAAACATAAGGGGTTAACTTATCAATAGGCGTACTCAATAAAAATAGCACACGGGCAAACTAAGGCCGCGCCTCGCCGTTAGTTTCCAAACAAAACAAAAGCTACAAACCCCGCCCAACTGATGCCTAATAAAAGCCATGGCAACCAATGCTGACGATAAATAAATTCTGGTTCAACACCCCCTTCCTCTATTTCCGGCGCATTTAATTGACTTAAACGACCTGAAACTTTTTTTAACTTTTTATTTAGCTCACGCGACCTTTCTTTTTGTTGTTTTTTATACAACTCGATGCCTTTTTGAATGCCTTGTGCAATGAGTTTTGTCTGCTCTTTAGTTTGTCCTGGACGTTGCGTAGCTTTCGCCACCTGCAATGCTTCTTCCTGTGTTTCTGGGGATGTTTGTGTCTTTTTAGAGTATCGGCTCATAGTTTTTTTGTTGCGATTTATTAGTGACTAGAATCATCAGGTGAACTACTCCCGCTTGTCCACACTCAGTCTACCATTTTAAGCCAGTACATATTAGATATAAGTATTCCGCTAAGTTATAGCTCACATTTAAGTACTCTCTGCGGCATCCTCTTGCTCACTCTCTTCTACTGGCACATCATCACCAGCATCATCATGCACTACCGGTTTAGGCTGTGGAAAAAACATATTGGCAATTAAAACAGGAATCATCAACAAAATCATCACAGCAATCAAAGTAAAAGCAGGATGAATAATATCTCTTAACCAATAAGCAGCCAAAGCCCCCCAAACCATACGCATAGGGCCTGGTAAGACAACATTTTTTGATGTCGCTTTGCCTTTGGTTTTTATTTTGTTTTTGGCCTTGGCTTTACTCAAAATATCACCACTGAGTTAGATTTAAAATTGAGCCATATTTTATCACCTAGATGGATATTTAACTCACGCAAAGATTGATAAGTAATTAATACCTGAAAAATTACACCCGTATCAACATTTACCAGAATACTACCGCCCTCTTCTGCGATCATGACAATACGCCCTTGCATACAATTACGCATACTAGAAACTAATGCCTCGGTGGATAAAACAATATCTTGCGGATTAATAGAAGCATGATGCCCAGAAACGACACCCTCAGGCAAATTAATACGCATCGCACCACTATAAAAAACATGCTCCCGTACAACGCCAGTGAACAAATTAATCAAAGGGCTATGTACGCGTTTGCCTTGAGCTAAGGCTAGCACTTCATCGGCTAAGGCAAAGCCCTGCAAACGGTCATGCGTACTAAAGACTAAGGTCTGCCCTACTGCCTGTGCATACCGTCGTAAAAATAACTCTAAAGACTGGGCACTACTTTGATCCAAATAGCTAAAAGGTTCATCCAATAATAAAACTTCTGGCTCTAATACTAACATCCGCGCTAAAGCAGATTTTTGTAATTCACCACCTGACAATTGCTTTGCTTGTTGTCCTGCACAGTGTTCTATATCTAATTGTCGCAACACGCGCTGTATTTTCGCAGCACGTTGTTTTTTACCGTGTATTCTTAAAGCTAGGTCAATATTATCAAAGACTGTACCACACAACATAAATGGCTTTTGCGCAAGAAAACCAACACGCCGTCTATAGGTTATTAAATCAGACGGTTTAACTGGACGACTATTAAATAATAACTCACCTTTTTGTGGGCTTGCTAAGAATGCACAGAGGTTCAATAAAGTACTTTTTCCTGAACCATTCGCGCCAATTAAAGCCGTTGTTTTGCCTTGCTCAATCGTTACTTGATCCAATGATAAAGCAAGCTTATCAGCATAGTAAAATTGTAGGTTATTGAATTGGTAAATCATCAATTAAAATAACAAAATAGATAAATCATGACTAGGCGTAACCACAACTCCCGAACGGCTGACATCATAACCCTGTACACCAGCAACACTCAGTTTAAACGCATGACTACCTAATAGCTCAATAAATGAGCGGAATAAAACTTGGTCTGCCTTGGCTTTGGGTAAAACGAACCAATAAGACTCCCAGTTAAAAGGAATAAATGCTAAATTAAATTGTGCTGCTGCAGCTTGCAGACCAAAACCACAATCTGCCGCACCACTTGCCACTATGGCAGCTACCGCGCTATGAGTAAATTCTTCATTAGCATAGCCATCAATCAAGGCACTATCAATACCTGCCCGGCATAACATTTCATCTAAAGTAAGACGACTACCCGAATTACGCTGACGATTAATGAATTTAACATCAGAGCGTGTTAAATCACTCAAATTCTGAATATTTTTGGGATTATTAAGTGCCATCATTAACCCCTGTTGACGGCGTAGTGCATAAACTAAGCAATCCGTTTCTGAATTAATTAAACGTTTGACTCTTGGCAGTAGAGCCTTACCTAACTTACCTTCAGGCAAATGAAATCCCGCCATATCATAGCGCCCTGCTCTATAGTGCTGCAAGCTATCTAAGCTACCATGAAACTGGACATCCAAATTTAACCCCTGCGTTTTTTGTGCCAAATCGCGTAAATTAGCAATCACTAAGCCATGACTTGCCGCAATGCGTAAATGACTCTGCGGCCCCATTTGCATTAAAGCGGCCAATTCAGAAGATAACTCTGAGGCCAAACTGGCCAATTCAGGCTCAAGCCGAGCAGCGATACGCTGATATTCCCATAATAATTTTTCACCGAATGCCGTTAATATAGCACCATTACCTCGCCCTCTTTTTAATTCTACTAAAGGATGCTTAAAGTGTTGCTGCCAAAGCTGCAACATCCCCCAAGCATGACGATAAGATAGCTGACATTCCTCGGTTGCTGCACGCAAAGAACCGTTATCGACTATTGCTTGTAATAAGGAAAATAAGTCCAACGGCATCTCGTATGACTCATCCGCAACACAAACCCAGCGCAAAGTTAATTGTATGCTCACCCATAAACCTCTTATTATGAAATATTAAACCTATTTTTTTAATTTAAATTATATGCTGAAATACCTATAAATAAGACAATTAATTTTTATTTATGTAATTTTAAACATATTATGATAAAAAATAAAAAACTAGCACACTGCTGCGCTTTGACACTAGGACTTTATAGTGGGCTAAATCAAGCAAGCGAAAACTGGAGCGTACAAAAACAACTCACTCTCCCGCACTGGGTAACCTTAAAAATTGACCATCGAACTCGTTACGAAGGTTATGATAGCGCATTCAAAAAAGGTCAATCTGGCGGCGATCAAGTGATAGCCTTTCGTACCAATGTATTTCTGGGCATTAACTACAATAATGTTGAACTCGGCACGGAGTTTATTGATTCACGTATTACTTTAGAGGGCAGCAACACACCAATGAGCACCAGTTTAATTAATCAAACGGACTTATTACAAGCTTACTTAGCTTGGCAAAGCAGCGACCTCTTTAACAGCGGCTTAAATTTTAAAATCAAGGTGGGACGGCAGACTATGGATGTTGGCAGTCGCCGCTTAATTGCCCGCAATCGATTCCGCAATACGATTAATAATTTTACCGGCCTTGATACCACCCTTAGCCAAGGTACTTGGCACTGGCGTAACTTTGTTGTATTACCTGTCTCTCGCTTACCCAATAATAAAGCTTCTTTACGTTCGGGTAGAACAGAATTTGACCAAGAAAATTTTGAACGAATTCTTGCAGGTACATTCTTGAGCATAAAAAACCTGCCTTTAAATAGTATCGCTGAGCTATATGGATATTACCTCAGCGAAGATGATACCCAGCAAACTCACACTAAAAACCGCAAATTATTTACCCCCGGTTTTCGCTGGTTCAAAAAAGCCAAAACAAATCAATTTGATTTTGAAATAGAAACAGCACTACAAACAGGAACCTCATATGCGACCAGTAGCGCAAGTGACCAGCACCGCTTAAATCATTTTGCTTATTTCAGTCACGCAGCTCTCGGCTATAGCTTTGATGCCCCGTGGCAACCACAATTAATGCTGCAATATGATTATGCTAGTGGTGATAAAGACCCAAACGATAATGAAAATAACCGCTTTGAAACCCTCTATGGCGCACGTCGCTTTGAATTTGGTCCAACCAGTATTTGGGGGGCTTTTGCACGCGCCAATATTAATTCTCCCGGCATTCGTTTAAAATTTAAACCGCACAAAACCATCACCGGCTTTATCGCACACCGTGCTTATTGGTTAGCTCAAAGTAAAGATAGCTGGACAGGCGCAAAAATAAGAGATGTCACTGGCAATAGTGGCGCTTATATTGGTCAACAAATGGAAATGCGCTTACGCTGGCAAGCTATCCCCAAAACACTACAATTTGAAACAGGTTGGGCACATTTGTTTAAAGGTAGTTTTGCTAAAAATGCCCCTAATGCACCCAGTAATAAAAGTGATGTCGATTACTTTTACTTTCAAACGTCCCTTCATATTTAATCACCCGGAAAATATAATCATGAAAAAAATACTGAGTTTTATCTTACTCTATTGTCTGAGCCTTAACGCTTATAGTACTGATATTTTACGTATGTCGACCACCACCAGTACAGAAAATTCAGGCCTATTAAAAGTACTCGACCCTCTCTTTGAAAAAGTCTATGACGTACGCTTAGATGTTATTGCGGTAGGTACGGGCAAAGCCTTACGCTTAGGTGAAAATGGCGATGTCGATGTGGTTTTTGTACATGCGCCCGCCGCCGAACTTAAATTTGTAAAAAAAGGTTATGGTGTCGATAGAAAAGCCGTGATGCATAATGACTTTGTACTTATTGGACCAAAATCTAACCCTGCAAAAATTACCAGCAAGCAAGCAATACAAGTCGCACTTAAACGTATTGCCGAAACGCAATCCGCCTTTATTTCTCGCGGCGATGATTCAGGTACGCATAAAAAAGAAAAATCATTATGGCAGCAAGCAGGCATAGAGCCGAGTGGCTCTTGGTACTCAGCAGTAGGTCAAGGGATGGGCGCTGTACTCACCATAGCCAATGAAAAACAAGCGTATACATTGGCTGATCGCGGCACCTACATCGCATTTAAAGATAAAATAGATTTAGTCATCATCAATGAAGGTGATGCAGCTTTATTTAATCCCTATCACATTATGGCGGTTAATCCGGCCAAACATCCACATGCGCGTTATGATCTAGCGAAAAAATATATTGAGTTTATCACCAGCAACGAAGGGCAAGCATTAATCGGTGCGTATAAAAAGAAAGGTGAGCAATTATTTTACCCTGACGCTCAAAAATAATAACGTTTAATATAATTAGGTTATTTGCCATAACTCATCATGGCAAATAACCTAATTCATCCTAATAGCCAGAGTAATAAGTCATATTTCTCATACATTTCTAATCCCCAAACTAGTATTACTAACCATATTTCATGCCAAATTCAGCGACAAAATGTCGCGCGACAAAATGCCACATTTCCCTTTGCACAGCTTAACGCTAAAATTTTCGAGTAATAACTATCAGCACCGTTAGATACCTCACGATTAATGCCGATACCCCCCCCTAATATTTTTAAATAAGGAACGCTAATATGAGCATCGAAGATTTAGATTACCAAGAAAAAATCATTGCCCCCACCAAACAACTTATTACACAGCTTAGTGAGCAAGCAAATGAGCTACTTGCACAAGCTAAAGAGTCTGCTTTAGAACTTCATGATAAAGTTGCTGAAGTAGGTTTAGAGTTTTATGAGCACCCTGTAGAAACGGCTACGCGCTGGCAAGCTGAAGCGACCGAAAAAAGCAATGAACTGTATGCCACTTTTAATGACAATATACTTCCCGCAGTCAAAGCAGACTATGATCAGCTGATCGTAACGCTTGTTGATTATGGTCTACAATCACGCCAATCATTACAAGTATTTCTGGATAATCCAGAACAAATTACAGTAGAAGCGTTCACTGCACTTAACCAGTCGTTGAGTACTTATATTGATAATGCTTTAAATGTATCGTCACTTGTTCTTAATGATCTCAGCAGCAAAGCGGATGAAATTATCAGCTTGTTAATTGAGCAACCTATAGAAACCATGGAAACTCTCTATTATCAAACACTAACAAATCTGCTCAATAGCTATTTTGACATCGTATCATCTGCACTTGTTTCTCTTTAGTAATATGGGCGTGATTTTAAGCGCGAAATCACGCCTTACTCCTCAAACGTCCTGTATTACAAAAGTTAGCTACGCATTTAACACGGGACGCTTCCCCTAGATGAAAGTTTCATTATTTTACTGCTTCTTTAGCTTGCTGTATTTGTTTAGCAATCCGCTGTTTTGCGCTCTCTGACAGCTGACAACCTTCAGAGTGTCTGTCTAATGCACCTAAGACCTTATTCATAAACTGCAATTGCTTTGCGTAGCGGTTACAGGTTTTACACATCAAGAAGTGCAGCTTCATTTCCATACGAATAGACCAAGGCAATGAGGTATTAAAGTGGACCCCAATATTTAGACCAATACAAGGGCGTACTGGGGCTTATCCAATTTGCTCCGTATGTGAATGCATATTTGGCGATAGGAGCCCCAATTATTTCATGAGGTAGGATGGCGCTCCTAAAGTCGATTTTACGTACTTAAATGAGGCGAATTCATTTCTCAACTACTTGCCATTGATGATCAATGAGGCCTTGTAGCGGTTGATAATTGATTTTATAGGACATTTTCTGGCAGTCCGCTATCCAATAACCTAAATACAGCCATTCTAAGCCTAGAATTTTAGCATGTTCAATCTGCCATAGTACGGCATAAACACCTAGGCTGAGTTGAGAAAATTTAGGATCAAAAAAAGTATAAACAGCCGATAAGGCATTGTCTAAGAGATCAACAACCGCGATACCCACTAGTTCACCGGAACAAGAAAACTCGACAAATAAGGTATTGCACCAGTCACTAGATAAGAAACTGATATAGTCTTTTGCATTGGTATCTGCCATAGCGCCACTAGCATGGCGGTTGCGTTGATAGGTTTGGTAGAGCTCAAAATGAGCTTGTTCAAATTGTGCGGGTTTAATAATAACGTGTAAGTCGGTATTTTTTTTGTTGGTTCTGCGCTGTTGTCTTGATGCTTGAAAATCATTTACAGCGAGTCTCACAGGAACACATTTTTGGCAGTTTGTACAATAGGGCTGGTAGACATGACTGCCACTGCGCCGGAAACCTTGTTCAATCAGTTGTGAGTAGGTTTTTGTCGTGAGTTGAAATTCAGGATGTATATAAGCAAACTGCGACTTATGCTCTGTTAAGTAGCTACAGTCGTGTTCAGTATCAAGGTATAAGGGAATAGAAATCATTTTTGCCAGGCGTTAGCATGAGGTTTGCAGTGATGATAGCGGTTTAATAATGCAGCAAAGTCAGCGCGTGGTATTTCTTGTGCACCAAGACTTGTTAAATGTTTGGTATGCACTTGACAGTCAATCAATTGGTAGCCCCATTTAGTTAATAATTGTACCAGTGCAACAAAGGCAATTTTTGAAGCATCGGTTTTGGTATGGAACATGGATTCCCCGAAAAAAACTTGGCCTATGGCAATGCCATATAAACCACCAACTAGCTTACCTTGAAACCAGGCTTCCATAGAGTGTGCATAGCCTTCTTTATGTAATCGAATATAAGCCTCTTGCATTTCTGGAAGTAGCCAAGTCGCTGGTTCTTGGTTTCTAGGCATGGCACAAGCTTTTATAACATCTACAAAGGCGGTATCAAAGCTAAGTTGGAATATTTGCTTGCGCTGTGTTTTTTTTAGGCTTTTTGATATATGTAATTGATCTGGAAAGATGACTAAACGAGGGTTGGGGGACCACCATAAAATCGGATCTTCATCACTGTACCAAGGAAAAATACCTTGCCGGTATGCATTAATAATACGTTGTGTTGATAAACAACCACCTACGGCAAGCAACCCATTTGGATCACTTAAGGCCTTTGATACAGGCGGAAAGGTTTGGTTTTCTTGGTTGGGGTCAAGAAGTGTTAGCATAAGGAAAGAGTATGGATTTAGTGACGCTATTATTGTAATGGAATATGTAAATGTTCGGCAAAAAAATGTAAGAGTGAGAATAAACTCTTATATTGATCGTTATTGAGTCGTCAGTATTGACTAAAATAAAGGTGTTTTTTTGGGGAATATGTTATATTTAAATATAATAATGAGAATTATTATTAATTAGATGGGTATTGATCTTTAGGGGTAATCAAATGGATATGAGGATACAAGGTCTAAAAGATTTATCGACGGGTGATAAAGGGCGCGTTATAGGTTTTAATAAACAAGGTAGGGTCTATCGAAAACGTCTTTTAGCGATGGGCTTAACGCCAGGTACGGAGTTTTCTATTGTGCGTTTTGCGCCACTGGGTGATCCGGTAGAGATTACTTTAAGAGGTTTTTCTTTGACTTTACGTAAAGATGAAGCTGATATATTAAGTATAGAGAAGATTTGATGCAGACTAATTTTACTATTGCCATTGTCGGTAATCCCAATTGCGGAAAAACCACTTTATTTAATGCTTTAACAGGTGCGCGGCAGCATGTGGGTAATTGGCCAGGTGTTACGGTCGAAAAGAAAACGGGTGAATATACACACCAAGGCAAACAAGTTGTCGTGGTTGATTTGCCCGGCACGTATTCTTTAGAAGCGGATAATGAAATTTCTTTAGATGAGCAAGTTGCAAGGGATTATGTGGCTGCAAAAGAATGCGATCTCATTATTAATATTCTGGATGCATCTAATATTGAACGTAATTTATATCTCACTTCGCAGTTAATTGAAATGCGGGTGCCGATGATTGTTGTACTCAATATGATAGATGTTGTCGCGCAACGTGGCTTACAAATTGATCAGCAGCAGTTATCACATTTATTGGGGTGCCCAGTTGTCGCTATCTCGGCATCGACACGACAAGGGATAAATGAATTAAAAACACTGATTAATCAAGCAGTATTAGAGAGTCCTGTTCCACATTTAGATATTGAATATCATCCGGCAATTGAGCAAGCGATTACTGATTTATCAGTTGCTTTAGAGCAGAAATCGCTTGAGTATCAATGTAATTTACGTTGGTTAGCGATTCGTTTATTAGAAAGAGATACTTTAGCGCGAAAAATTGCTGGGCCTGATTTGGTTTTACAGGCCGAAGCATTAGAGCGAGATATTGAGCAAACCACCGATGATGAGGTAGATATTCTAGCCGCTGATGCACGCTATGGATTAGTCAACAAAATCAGTCATCTTTGTGTTAATAAAAAGCATGAAGTTAGCCGAGGCATGACGCATAAAATTGATAATTGGGTGTTAAATCGCTATTTAGGTATTCCAATTTTTCTCTTGGTTATGTATTTAATGTTTATGATTACTATTAATATTGGTAGTGCTTTTGTTGATTTTTTTGATCAAGCTGCGGGCGCGATTTTTGTTGATGGTTTCAGTATTATTTTAACTTCTATGTCATTACCAGAATGGCTAGTTGTTTTGTTAGCGAGTGGTGCTGGGGGCGGTGTACAGGTCGTGGCTACTTTTATTCCGATTATTGGCTTTTTATTTCTAGTTTTATCGTTGTTAGAAGATTCAGGCTATATGGCACGCGCGGCATTTGTGGTTGATCGCTTTATGCGCATGATTGGTTTGCCAGGTAAGTCTTTTGTACCGATGATTGTTGGTTTTGGCTGTAATGTGCCTGCCATTATGGCAACGCGGACGTTGGAAAGTCAGCGTGATCGGATTTTAACTAATATTATGAATCCATTTATGTCCTGTGGTGCTCGTTTGCCAGTTTATGCTTTATTTGCCGCAGCATTTTTCCCTGTTGGCGGGCAGAATTTGGTGTTTTTCCTGTATGTGTTTGGTATTGCTGTCGCAGTACTAACCGGTTTGATTATGCGTCATACCTTATTTAAGGGTGATTCCATGCCGTTTATTATGGAGTTGCCCAATTATCATTTGCCGACCTTGCAAAGCATTGCTATTCGTACTTGGGATCGTTTACAAACTTTTTTGGTTAATGCCGGTAAAGTCATTGTACCGATGGTGTTAGTGCTTAACTTTTTAAATTCTCTAGGAACTGACGGGAGTTTCGGTAAGGAAAATACGCAAAAATCAGTATTAAGTGAAATTGGCCGTACTTTAGTACCTGTATTTAAACCTATGGGGATACGTGAAGAAAACTGGCCGGCAACGGTAGGGATTTTTACTGGTATTCTAGCAAAAGAGGCAGTCGTTGGAACTTTAGATGCCTTATATACACAACTTGCACTAGAAGGTGTGGAGCAAGAACCTGAGGTGTTTAATTTGCAGCAAAGCTTATTGGGCGCCGTGATGACTATTCCGGAAAATTTATTGGCCGTAGCGGATAATGTCTTAGATCCTTTAGGACTGAATATTGGTGATGTCAGTAACAGTCAGTCAGCGGCTGATGCACAAGATGTTAGTCGAGGAACGTTTGGTGAAATGCAGGCGCGTTTTGATGGCAAGGCAGGCGCTTTTGCTTATTTATTATTTATTTTGTTATATGCGCCTTGTGTTGCCGCAACAGCGGCTATTCAACGAGAAACGGGTACTAAGTGGGCGATATTTGTTGTTGCATGGACGACCGGAATTGCTTATATGACGGCAATAATTTTTTATCAAATAGCAACCTTTAGTCAGCATAGTGAGTCATCACTTTTGTGGGTTATTGGTTTATTAAGTGCATTTTTTGCCGTGATATTTTCTTTCTGGTTAACAGGCAGAAATGAAGAAGTAAGAGAAATCGCATGATTTTATCAGAATTACGAAATTACCTAAAAAAGCAACATCGCTTGTCATTATTGGAAATGGCTAATCATTTCGATACCGATGCCGACGCTTTGCGTGGCATGTTAAGCAAGTGGGTTAGTAAAGGCAAAGTAAAACGTATAGATATGGGGACGAGCTGTGGTACGAGCTGCTGTAAGTGTGATCCAGCCATGACTGAGATTTATGAGTGGGTGGATAATGCTTAGCTATAATATATACTAGCTGCAAATATTAAGGCAAGATTGATTTTTTATGAAAAAGCTTCCCATTGGTATTCAAACATTCGCCAAAATACGCGATCCTGAAGAAAATTATGTTTATATTGATAAAACAGATGTTATTAGCGAGTTAGTCTATAGCGGTAGCTATTATTTTCTAAGTCGTCCACGGCGCTTTGGGAAAAGTGTTTTATTAAGCACTTTAGTCTAGTTATTTTCTGCTAATATACTCAAGAGATTTCAAGATGCAGAATTTAGCACCTGAAAGTCAAATACCTCCGGCAAAGCCGGAGGCTTGAAAACCGTGAACCGTTCGAAACGGGTTAATTTATTTACCACCTGAAGGTGGCGGTGCTTTAAAATAGATCCAGTTTCTCTATTCCCTTATCTTCATCTTCTTGATGCTTAATATAATTTCTCACGCCCTCCTCATCTCTACCCACAGTTGAAACATAATATCCTCTGCTCTGCCCCGTAAAAGTCTTTCTTCGCCCCATATAAGTTCGAGCTATGAATACCCTTTAATAAACCCCACAACCTGTGACACCAAGTATTTTGGAGGGATCGATATTAGAATATGCACATGGGTTCAGGTTGAGGCTGTAAGGGGGCAAATAATGGAGCTTAATATTCAACCCTTTTGCTTTATTGATGACTTGCTCTGAACGATGATACCCTACTCCATCCAGAATGATATTGATACAAGAAATTGAGGCATGGCGTGCTTTTATTTGTTCAAAAAATCAACAATGGATGCACTGTTGATAGTGGCATATTCCTTGGTCACAGCTTCAGATAAATTCCCCAACCGGATGGCACCGATTATATTTAAGCGTGTCCGGCTGCCTGTCGTTTCAATGCTCCGGTTTTAATCCAACCTTAGGCGCGCCATCCTACCTCATGAAATACTTGGGACTCCTGTCGCCAAATATTCATTCACATACGGAGCGAATTGGATAATTCGCCCCAGTATGCCCTGCGTCCGCTTCACAACGCACAAAAATCGCTACGTTAAAACGACCTCAAATGACTTGACGGCTATCGGAAAACTACCAGCCTCCCTCGCGCACGGCTATCGCAGTGCACTTCGGATTGGCGACAACCCAGTCGCCTGCTGCGGACTAAAAATCATCACTTCTCATCGCTCCGTTTCCCTGATTTTCAGCGAGTGCTGACTCGCACAATGCGACATAGTACTTTTACAGGATACGTCTTCTCTTGCTCACGCATAAATGCGACTCTTATTCGGCTACTTTCGCAAAGAAAACGGCGGCCTTTTTAATATTTCGCACTCCATAAGCAATTGCTTATTTTTCGTACGTAATTGAAGCAATTAATCATGCCCACTCAGGTTTAAGCTGGAATTATTTTTAATGGTTTTCTCTTCCGAGCCTTTCTCAGCTTTTTCACTTCTAATGACATTGTAAATCAGCACTTCAGAAGTGCCCTGCTTTATTAGACCACTACAATACCCTCAGAGATCAATTTAACAGACATCAACTATCCTTTTGGCAACAAAATTCTTTTTATAATAGCTAAAAATATGCGTCTTGGTAGCGTGCTGCTGACAGTAAGCCTCCTGAGTTAATCCGCTCGTTTTCCAGTTTGCGATATGCTCTTGGATAAGTGTGTCATCTTGGTATTAGTACACATAGCCTCCTATTTTGAAATGAAATAGTTTAGTTTTCACTTATTTTAGACGGTTAAGGCCGTGTGGTTTAATTGACGCTTACATATAAAACATATCATGCAAAAAATGGATGTACACAGTCAAGCGGAACTAATGAAAAAGTTAATTACCCTTGCATCTCTATAGTATGCATATTCCGTTAAATATCCATAGCTGCTTTTACACAACGAAGTACGCCATAATCATAAGTTTCACCTAAAGCTTCATAAACGGGCTTTAAACTATTAGCTTGTTCTTCCGGAAGACTAAGGATTTCATCCTGAATGCTTTGGATTTCTTGTTCAGTTAAGTCCAGTACATCACCTAACTCAACGATGCCTTGCTCAATAGCTTGTGCCAAATGTCCATAAATTGTCGTTGCTTTTAACTCTCGCTGAGCAGCAATTTTCTCCACAGAATAACCAATTTTAAACAAAATAATGCTTTCCTCAACGGTCTCACTTAGTTCAGTATTATTATCAGGGGCGCTAATAAATTCCTGAATAACGCTGAGAAAATCATCGGCATATAAATCTAACTTACGCTCTCCAACACCTGAAATATTTGCAAATTGTTGACGATTTAATGGCGCTCTTTTGACCATTTCAGATAACGTTGCATCATTAAAAATAATATACGGTGGTACATCTTGAGTATCTGCTAATTCACGACGCTTAACACGCAAAGCTTCCCATAAAATATTATCGCTATGCCTTGAAAAGTCCCCCCTGCTGACTTTGGTTTTTTTACCTTTTTCAGGAGTCAAATCCTTACGCAGCTTAACTGAGGTTTCACCACGCAATACTGGACGGCAGCTATTATTTAGCTTTAACGCACCATAGCCTTCCACATCAACATCGACTAACCCCCGCACCACTAACTGACGAAATACAGAGCGCCACTGATTTTCAGATATATCTTTACCGATGCCAAAGGTGCTTTGTTTATCATGAGCAAAGTTTTTAATACGCTGATTATCCTTACCTAATAAAACATCAATTAAATAATTCACACCAAAACGCTGTTCAGTACGATAAATACACGACAAAGCTTGCTGCGCTGCGATTGTACCATCCCAAGTGTCTACCGGCTCTAAGCAAGTATCGCAGTTACCACAGGGCTGTTCTTGACTATCACCAAAATAACCCAATAAGACCTCACGCCGACAACTAATTTGCTCACATAAGCCGAGCATAGCATCCAATTTATGTAGCTCTACACGCTTATGTGCTTCATCAGTATCAGAGCCTTGTAGCATTTGGCGTAAAGTAATAACATCTTGCAAACCATAAGCCATCCAAGCATTAGCCGGTAGACCATCACGTCCTGCCCGGCCCGTTTCCTGATAATAACCTTCAATACTTTTGGGTAAATCTAAATGTGCAACAAAACGTACGTTGGGCTTATCAATACCCATACCAAAAGCGACCGTTGCAACAATAATGACACTTTCATTCATTAGAAAATGATGCTGATTATTTTTACGTACCTCATGTGACAACCCTGCATGATAAGGCAAAGCATCTAAGCCTTTGGATTGTAGCCATTCAGCAGTAGATTCAACTTTTTTACGTGATAAACAATAAACAATCCCAGCATCATTTTGATGCTCCGCTTGGATAAACGTTAATAATTGCTGACGAGCATTTTGTTTAAGAACAATACTGTAACGAATATTGGGGCGATCAAAGCCACTGACAAATAATTCAGCCTCTGCTAAATCTAAGCGGCTAATAATCTCTTCACGCGTGCGTTGGTCTGCCGTTGCGGTTAGCGCAATACGCGGAACATTAGGAAATCTCTGATGTAATAAAGACAGCTGCAAATAATCAGAACGAAAGTCATGACCCCATTGCGACACACAATGCGCTTCATCTATAGCAAATAAACTAATATTTAAGCGACTAAATAATTGTAAAGTACGCTCTGAGGTTAAACGCTCTGGCGCGACATATAATAAATCTAATTCACCACGATGCAGCTGCTGCTCTATGCTTTGCACTTGGTCATAGCTTAATGTGGAATTTAAAAAGGCCGCTTTTACACCTAATTGATGCAAAGCATTGACCTGATCTTCCATTAAAGCAATCAAAGGCGAAATAACAATACCTACCCCTTCGCGCATCATCGCTGGTATTTGATAGCATAGCGACTTACCCCCGCCTGTAGGCATTAAAACGACAGCACTTTTACCTTGTATTAGCTGTTCGATAATTGCTGCTTGTTGACCACGAAAATTTTCATAGCCAAAAACAGCCTGCAAGACTTCTACTTCTGAGCTGCCTTTATAATCCGATTGCTGCACAATATTTATCTCTAGCCTTAAAACAGTTATATAATAACGTCATTATAAATTAAGCATGCCCGCGTTTATCAGGATTTTTTAACATTTTGAATATAACAGCCACGAATCGCCTAAAGCTCTTATTAGCAAACAAGCAACAATCACTCTTAAAAAATGGCCTAAAAGGCATAGAAAAAGAAAGTCTACGACTAAGTGAGCAAAGCTTTATCGCGCAAACTCCCCACCCAAAAAAACTTGGAGCAGCGCTAACACACCCACATATCACGACTGATTATTCTGAAGCCTTATTGGAATTTATTACACCGCCGTTTGCTGATATTAATAAAACCTTAGACTTTATGCAAAATATTCACCAGTTTGTCTATGACAATCTGGATAATGAGCATTTATTAGCCACCAGTATGCCTTGTGGCATCAGTGGCGATGACAGTATTCCTCTCGCTAAGTATGGCAACTCAAATATAGGACAAATGAAATATGTTTACCGCAAGGGCTTATGGCATCGTTACGGTAGAACCATGCAAGCCATTGCTGGTATTCATTTTAATTACTCTGTTCCTGAAATGCTTTGGCCAGCACTACACCAACTTGAAGGCTCTAAACAAACGCTCGCGGAATTCAAGTCTACGGGTTATTTCCATTTAATTCGTAACTTCCAACGTCAAGGCTGGATTATTCTGTATTTATTTGGTGCCTCACCCGCTATCTGTAAAAATTTCTTCAAAAGTCGCCCTGAACTGATGGCCCAATTTGAAGAGTTTGATAACGGCACGCTCTACTACCCTTATGCAACGTCATTGCGTATGAGTGATATAGGTTATAAAAGCAATAACCAGGCCGACTTAAATATCGATTACAACTCGCTCACTGGTTATGTTGATAGTCTGTCTCGTGCGATCAATACACCTTACCCTGAATATGAAGCGATAGGCGTAAAAGTAAACGGCGAATATCAACAGTTAAACAGCAATATTCTGCAAATTGAAAATGAGTTTTACAGCACAGTACGTCCCAAGCAAATCATTGAACCTTGTGAAAAACCAACCTTAGCACTTAAACGTCGTGGTGTTCGTTATGTAGAAATTCGCTCTCTAGATTTAGATTTATTTAATCCTATCGGGATTGATGCCAATCGCGCACGCTTTATTGAAGCCTTATTACTCAGCTGCTTACTGCATGACAGTCCAGAAATGGATATTACCGATTTTAAAACACACAATACCAATCAACTAACCGTTGCCCATCAAGGCCGTAAGCCCAATGTTGAGTTGATTAAAGACGGTCAAGCCATTCGTTTACAAGATTGGGCCAATGATATACTGAATAACATGCAAGCTGTCTGCGATATCTTAGATGAAAATGAAGCTGAGGATTATTACAACCAAGCTCTTACAGAGCAACGTAAATTAATTGCCAATCCAGACTTAACACCATCAGCACAAATTCTAGCTAAAATGCGTGCAGAAAAGAAGCCTTTCGCTCACTTTGCAGAAGGCATATCTCGGCAGCATGCGCAAAATTTTAGCTCACAAAAACTCAATGTAACAGATACCGAAAAATTCATCCAAATGGTGCTGGAATCACATACTAAGCAACAAGAAATTGAAGCACATGACACACTGTCATTTGATGGTTTTCTCAGTAAGTACTTTTCTCAAAAGTAAACAAGAACATCTAATTTTGGCTCTATGTGATTTTAGGCGCGCCTATTTTCAGCTATTATAAAAAGAAGTTTTCTGCCGCACCGGCTGCTGCCAAAAAGGATAAGCTAATATCAGTTAAATTGCCCCCCTGAAGGTGTTGTAAGGGTCAAGTAAAACAGGACACTTTCTTATAGGCCTAGTTCTGATAGAACTCACGCTCAAACTCTAAGGGCGATTTATAGCCTAATTTAGAGTGTGTCCGCTTACCGTTATAAAAAGCCAAGTAATCAATAACACTTAACTTAACCGCTTCTTTTGTTCTGACAATTCGTCATTGAGTTGCTCGCTCTTGAGGCTACGAAAAAACCTCTCTGTCGGGCTGTTATCCCAGCAGCAACCTTTCCGACTCATGCTTTTGCTCAATTCTCATAATATCTATGTGATTACGATACTCTTTGCTTACATATTAGCTACCACGATCCGAATGATGCAGCAGTCCAGGCTTTGGTTTTCTGCGCCAAAAAGCCACCTGTAAGGCATCAACACAAAGCAAGGTACGCATATGATCGCTAATCGCCCAGCCCAGGGAAACCGCATATAAATAATCTGAAAAATAAGCGATACTAGGGGCTGTTGCCGTTTCACATAGGTAACCATAAAAAAGCACAAGCAAGAGCCATAGAACCTTCAAAATTTCGTTTCAACTTGTCATATCAAGTCGCAATAGCTCTGAAATGTTTAAGCCTTGCAAAAACGTTTTCAATCAAGTGTCAATATTTGTAAAGACACCAATCTATATCATCATTACCCACAGTTGAATTCTTCTTTCTTGGAATAACAGGAGTCGCACCTCTCTCTTTAATCTGGATACGCAAATCCTCACTATCTTAGCGTTGGGGCTTCTTTAGAGTCATGGGCTCCACCGCCCGTCACTATAAAATGGATAGGCAAGCCGCAAGAATCAACTGCCATATGAATTTTGGTGGTATTTCCTGCTACGGATTTGCCTATGGCACTTTCTTGTTCATAGGCTGCTCCACTACT
>Ga0256840_1001722_pt1 | contig 20149 bp, 23 predicted proteins | sample 355202metaG_FD_185969 | JGI IMG/M metagenome (GOLD analysis project Ga0256840, IMG submission 185969) | Hydrothermal vent microbial communities from Mid Atlantic Ridge, Atlantic Ocean - 355-202 | ecosystem: Environmental > Aquatic > Marine > Hydrothermal vents | place: Atlantic Ocean: Mid...
ACTCGTAATTGGCAATCTCCGGACGAGCGTTAGAGACCGTTGAAATCAACGTTGATTTTCCGACATTGGGAAAGCCGACCAAACCGATATCGGCAATAAGTTTTAAATCAAGCGTAATCTCTTTAACCACACCCGGTTCTCCGGGTTGTGCATAACGCGGTTGCTGATTGGTAGATGACTTAAAGTGGGTATTGCCCAGACCGCCCCGTCCACCTTTTAAAAAAAGCTCCTCTTGCCCGTCTTGCGTTAAATCAAATACAATATCACCGCTCTCTTTATCGATGACTTGCGTTCCCGGCGGTACGACAATAACCAGTTTTTGTCCTGATTTTCCTGTCATGTTGGAGCCGCTTCCGGGTCGTCCGTTTTCAGCTTTAAGATTACGGTTTCCTTTAAAATGCGACAGCGTATGCGTATTGTTGTCACACCGAAACCAAACATCTCCGCCACGACCGCCGTCACCGCCGTTAGGACCACCGTTAACCACAAATTTTTCACGCCGGAATGCAACACAACCGGCGCCACCCTTACCCGATGAAACCGTTAATTCTACCTGATCAGTAAACATACATTTCCTTTGCTATGTGCTGTTACATGTAAATTACAAATAAATACTTTACACTGAACTTCTGCTATTATGCCCACCAGTATAGTATAAAAGATTTATTGACGACGAGGAACTAAAAGATTCAGGCTTCCGCCTGAAAAAAGAGAAATTTATGCAGCTGGAACAATAGAAACTTTGGTACGTTTCTTATCTTTACGCTCAAATTTTACAACACCGTCAATAAGAGCATATAAGGTATGATCTTTTCCCATACCCATATTATCACCCGGATGTACTTTGGTACCGCGTTGACGAATTACAATATTACCGGCGCGAACACGTTCTCCGCCGAATTTTTTCACACCCAGTCGACGCCCTGCCGAATCACGATTATTCTGTGTACTACCCTGACCTTTTTTATGTGCCATCTGATACTCCTAACTTTAAAATTTACGCAGCGATTTTAGTAATGCGAACACGTGTGAAATCACGACGGAATCCACGTTTAACTTTACTGTCTTTACGACGGCGTTTTTTGAAAATAACAACTTTTTTGGCGCGACCTTCATTGATCACTTCAGCCGTTACAACTGCACCTTCAAGAAAAGGTGCTCCTATTTTAAGTTCACCGGCATTCACTGCAAGAACCTCTTTAAACTCTACTGTCTCTTTGGCATCAAGGCTGAGTTTATCAAGCAGAAGAATATCACCCTCTTCTACTTTATATTGCTTGCCACCGTTTTTAAAAATTGCGTACATTGCGCTTCCTTAATCGTTATAAGTCTACAAAAAGTGCGCGAATTTTACCGAAACTACGTTTAAGTTTAGATTAAAGCAATAGCATCGATCTCAACTAAAGCGTTTTTCGGTAATGTTTTCACTGCAACGGTTGAACGTACTGGCTTGTGGGTACCAAATGCTGCTTCATACAAGCGGTTAACCGTTTCAAAATCCTCCATACTGCTTAAAAAAATGGTACATTTAATCACTTTGCCCATTTCACTGCCGCTGGCTTTCAATACGGCTTCAAGGTTTTGCAATACCTGTTTGGTCTGAAGGGTGATCTCCGCTTCTTGCATCACCCCTTCTGGAGTGAGCGCAATCTGCCCTGAGGTATATACCATGCCATTCACTACCACTGCCTGTGAGTACGGTCCGATGGCCTGAGGTGCTTGTTGGGTACAAATAAATTCCATACTACTTCCTATTGCTGTCTTGTTTTCTAAGATGATAATTGACATCGTCTAAAACAGAGTGATAATCTTCAACATTCCAATATCCCGGCATGCTGTTAATCAGACGGCCTTGAGGTGTCAAAAAAAAACTCATCGGCACCATTTTAGCATGTAAATACTTTGGATAACTCTCTGTTTCACGCGTTAATTCCACGGCAATATACTGTTGATTGATACGCGCGGCGATGCTCTCGTCTTCGAGTGTTGTCTCTTTGAGCTTGCGACACCATTGACAGGTTTCACTGGTCATAAGAAGAAAAATATTTTTATGCGATTCCCGCGCTTTTTGTAGCGCCGTATTATAGTTGTCATACCACGCAATTTCTGTAGCACCTGCATAGAGATGCAGTAACATCAAGCTAAAAAATATAATCCCTATACGCATGCTGCCCCTTTAACGGTGTATCTATCCGGAACTTTGTGCCAAACTTCGTAAAAATGCAATAAAAATAAAAAAGAGAATAATGGCAGCAATGACTTCATACCCAATCATCCAGACCACAAAAAGGGTCGTAAAATCAATCATTTGAAACGTTTTAAAATCGGCGTCTGCAACATAAAAAAAGACTACCGTCAAACCGACCAAATACGGAACAATAAGAAAATACAAGGAAAACACAATACTTTCATACCCTTCCGGCGAAATGATGTAGTCGCTAATATCAATCTCACGCGCTAGAAAATCTTCATTTTTTTTCTGTTTGATACGTCGGTATTTATCTTGGCGAGCATGATACTTACGAATCCTACCGCGGGCATCAGGCTTGTTGTTCGTAAATTCAGTACGGGACTTTTTGGGATCCATCACTTGACTCTCTTTTTCGACAATATTTTGACATTATAACACTATTTTTAGAAATTCTATTTAATTAGTTTAAACAATCTTTGATTTTTTTTCCTAAAACCTTCGTACAACTTCACAAAATACATCATAAAGTCCTATCACTTCTGCTGCGGAAGTTCGTTCATTAGGGGCATGGATACGATCGTTTTTAACACCAAACTCTACCACATCAATACCATACGGTGCAATAAAACGTGCATCGGACGTACCGCCTGCCGTGGAGTGTTTTGCTTCGATTTGACACACTTTGGCAATGGATTCATCCAATATCGTCACTATTTTAGCGTTCACATCGGTCATAAACGGGTGGGCACTCTGCTTGAGTGTTAATGTATACTCGGTATCTTTAAAGTGTCGCCGTACCAATGCTTCGACACTCTTGGCATCTGTCTGTGTCGCATTACGAACATTAAACATCATCTTCAAACTCCCCGGGGTCACATTCGTCACCTCCATACCGGAGCGAATATCGGTAATCACCAATCGACTGGGACTAAAAAAGGCATCACCCTCATCCAGATGGACTCCGGCTATAGATTCTAATATCGGTGCTATCCGGTGAATAGGATTCTCTGCTTTTTCCGGATATGCGGCGTGTCCTTGCTTGCCCCGTAACTCGATAGTACCGTTAATGGATCCGCGTCGCCCTACTTTCATAGCATCGCCAAAGACGGTTTCAGATGTCGGCTCGGCAACAATTACTGCATCGGGCAGCATCTCGTGTTCATCAAGATAGCGTAATACTTCTACGGTTCCGTATGTGGCATCACCCTCCTCATCGGAAGTCAGTAGCAAAGAGAGCGTTCCGTTATACGCAGTCGTCGTTTTCAATGTCTGTACAAACGCCGCCACACCGCTTTTCATATCTTGCGTACCGCGACCGTAAATGTACCCCTTCTGCTCTACGGCGCCGTACGGGTCGCATTGCCATCCTTCTCCGGCAGGTACCACATCGACATGACCTGCAAAACAGAGATGATCACCTGCACCAAATTTCTTATATACAAAAAGATTTTTCACACCTTCTTTATCAATACGAACTGCCTCGTATTCAGGAAGATATTGTGCTATAAAATCAAGAATCCCGCCATCATCAGGGGTTTCGCTCTTCATGGTAATCAGTTTTTTAAACAGCGTTATAACATCCAAATCCCACAACCCTTAGTTGGAGTTTTCATAAAATACATACGAGGTGGAATAGTCACTAATCTCAAAATAGACCTTTTTTTCACCTTTGTCTTTTTTAAAGTTAAAGTTTTTATCGTCAATGCCGTAACCGTAACGATAAGCGCGTGCCAACCCGTCTGAAGTACCGTGACCCGTCGTCAGTTTATCGATCTCTATAAATCGTTTGACCAGCTTCTCTCCGGCATAGACATCAAGCACGCCGTTGGTTCCCGTCCAGTTTTGAATGGAACGTCCAATTACATTTTGTGTCTCTTGCGTACACCCTCCTAAAAATACTGCGGCAACCAATGCGCCAATGACAATTTGTCTCACTGTTTCTCCTTTAATTGGTTTTCATAGTCAAGTTGCAAGCCTTTTGAGGTCATGACAAACCCTTTGACAATAATACGTCCCTCATGTATTGCCCTATGGTGCTCTTTACACAGCGGAACAAGGTTACTTTTATTATCTCGATGATAATGGTCAATAAATCCCGCTTTCGATGCACGTGATTGGTGGGCAATATGGTGGACATCTTCAGCAATATTACCACAAATTATACACTTTGTAATATAAAGATCACGGTTATATTTACTGGTACGTTTTTTTGCCAAAAGCTCCAACTCGTCAAAATCATTGGCAAGCCGCTTTCGAATGGCATTTGCCGTCTCCAAAAATTCACTGTCCATATGCAGTGATTTGGCGAACTCAAGACCGTATACACTGCTACCGCTCCCTTGCTGCAAGGTACGGTTAAACACCAGACGATCGTTAACTTTATCATACTCTACACTCAGGTGCAGATCGACAACATTGTTGAGCGAGCGGATCTCCGTCATGGTCGAAAGCTGGTGCAGGTGTGTCGCAAAAAGAAAAATAGAGCGCAGTTTTGCCAACTTCATAATGGCACTTGCTACAATTGAGACGCCAGAAAGTGTTTCCGTACCGTGGCTAATCTCATCGCCTAAAATCAGCGCCTTTGTACCGGCACGGTTAAAAATGTTTTTAAGCTCCATCATCTCTACGGCAAACGTTGAGAGCCCTTTTGCCAAATTGTCTTTCGACACAATACGCGTAAAAATCGATTCAAAAAGAGAAAATTTCATGACTGAAGCCGGTACGTAAAATCCTGACTGCGCCAACAGCGTAGCAATACCGATGCTTTTCATGAGCGATGATTTGCCGCTGGAGTTAATACCATAGAGCAGCACCCCGTGAATATCGTGGCCATCGTGTACGTTTACATCTAACATCACCGTTTCGGGATATGGCAGATCCATATAATCCCGATTTCCCATGACAATATCGTTAGGAACATAGATGCCTTGCGACTCTTGAATTTCAATAAGCGGATGGCGCAGTGCCATAATTTGCATAAAGTTTTCATCGCTGTTCACATCGACGATCATCGGTTGGGCATAATGGTACTCTTGTGCTACTTTGGCCGAACTGACCGCAACATCGAGATCGGCAATATAGCGAATCATACGCTCAAACAACAGGGTATAGCGCCGGTCGTAACTCTCTTGAAGCGTCACAAACCGCTCTTTGACAAGCCGGACAATTTGACGTCGATTTCGCATGATTTTGTCGGAAAGTTGTTCGGTCAATTCTGAGGTAATCTTGACGTTGTTGGTGAGCTTTTTCACACTAAAACTTTCAAAATTTACATGTAAATTTTCTGCCGTTGTTGTATGCAAGCTCTTGAAACGACTCTCTATCAAAGCAAAACGACTCTTACTTACACTAATGTAATACCCCTCTTTTTCAAGCTGTCCCAAGGTTACAAAACTGTTGGTTGCTGATGCCGTCTCAGCTTTAAGCGCCGTTTCTATGGTTTCAATAATCGCATCAAACGTTCGTAACATTGCGGCATTGTCATCGACAAGCGTATCGATAGCGCTGTCGACACCGCGCATAAAAAAATTGTCGTCGAGACTTTGAATGGTAAAGCGTCGCGATGTATCCAGATCGAAGCTGTTTTCAATATCACGTAAAAATTCCGCCACCTCGCTTTTTGAAAACGAAGCCTTCTGGATTTTATGTTTTTGAATATACTCCATCAATGTCATAAGATTCAGTAGCGACTCGTAGATAAAGTTCATCTCAAACGGATGCAGCCGCCCGAGCTTCATACGCCGTGCCAAACGTTCCAGATCGTAAATACCCCGTAAAGTCTCTTCAAGAACACGCGTATGCGAGAGGGTTTTTTCTATAAAATCGTAACGGCGTTCCAGCTCGTCTCGCTCCATGATGGGGTTGAGCAGACGCTCTTTGAGCAGCCGCTTACCAATCGCCGTAGCACTTTTGTCAATGAGCTTTAGTACCGTTAACTCTTTGCGGTCTTTTGAAATAATAGAGAGCTGCTCCAACGCCGCATTGCCTAAATACATGTAGCGCTTCGAGTCAATCATTTGAGGGCGGAAAAGTTTTTGTATGATGTGGTAGTCGTGCTCAATAACAAAATGCACTAAAATAGCCAACGCTTCCGAAACCAAAGGGGAACGCTCCAAATTCAGATGTTCAATGGGTGAAAGAAGCGACTGAATTTCATAGACTTTTTCAAAAAGCTCATTCTGGTAGCTAATGCGCGGACGATGGTGGTTAACACTGTAATGATAGTGTTCGGGAATTTCCAGATAGCGAATGACCTCTTTTTGCGAATCGACTCCATCTAAAAATGTCAGCACAACTTCAGAGGTTTTGTAAATATTTAACAGGTTAAAGACCTCATCAAGCGCATAACTCTGGTCTTCACTGGTTCCATGCGTTTCATAGAGCCATGTTTTTCCCGTTGTGACATCAATAGCACTGTATCCGATTGAGTAGATATCGCGGTTTTTATCGATTAAAAGGGAGACAATGTAGTTATCGTCATTGTCAATGCTGTAATCAAAGTTCGTCCCCGGTGAGATAATCTGAGCAATATAACGGCTGATTTTAGGCGGGGTTCCTTTTTGACGCACCACAATAACCGTATATTTCTGTTCTTGAATTACCCGATTGAGATAACGTTCAAACGATACCGCAGGTACTCCGGCTAACAGCGGATTTTTGGTAGAATTTTCAACAATGTTCTTGTTTTTTTTTGTCAGTTGAATATTGAGCAGTTCGGCAAGCTCTTTGGCCTTTCCAAGCTGCATCTCATCGTTGTTGATTTCATAAATTTCAAAAAAAGTTCCGATCTCCATAAAGACTACGGTATCATTGCCGTATTTGGATTCAAAGTGAGACTGCAGATCAAAATAGATCTCGGTTAAGAGTTTTGATTTGTCCTGTAAAATGGCATCGGCTTGGGAACTTAACATGTTTTGATTGGCTGCTTCACTTTTTTTGTTAGCGATTATAGCAAAAAGTCTGTTAGTGATGTTTTCAATACGAACTTTTCATGGTCGGAGTGACCGGACTTGAACCGGCGACCTCTACCACCCCAAGGTAGCACGCTAGCCAGACTGCGCCACACCCCGACATTTTGGAGAGTGTGATTATAAAGCAGAACTTCTTAAGAGTGGTTTAGAAATCTCTTAGAGGCGTTTTTGTTTTACCAATGCGAGCAACATCAGTAATGAGTAGCCGTCATTCTCATACCCCGCTTCGCGACAGAGCTCGCATTTGTCGCCCATAGGGCAAATGTCTTGGTCTAGCAGTTCCTCAAGTGTGGTAAAATTGTGCTCTTTGATGCAGGTGAGAATCTCTTCAACAGTAAGAGCATTACAAGTACATAAGGTTCTATCCATCGGTATCATACTAGAAATAATACCATAATTTACATGTACGTTACTGCGGCATCATCGATGCAACGCTACGCATTGCTTCAAACAACTCTTTTTTACATGTAAATTCCAATACGACTCTGTTGTGTGGCACTTCCTCTAACGGGTCCACGTCAAATACCAGCACATAGGCTTCGATCGTGACACACTCTTGTTTGAGTTCTGCCCACTCCAAAGAGACCTGTGCCCGTTCTCCGCCGGCATTAATGGTGACAGCAGGATAGAGTCGTGTTATCCGGCTTAAATCAATCTCAAACCCTTGGGATCTATACATCATAAAATAAACAACTCCTCTCTTTGTTAATGGATCTCTTTAAGTTCAAAGTGTCGTTGCAACCAGTAGTAGTAGAGCATTGCTCCAATAAACGATAGACCCAACATCAAGGTAATAACCCGTAACGATACCGCGGCATCGGCACATAAACCGATTACCAAAGAGATGGCTGCCGAAACCGACAAAAAGAGCATATCATTGTATGCTACGACACGACCGTAATAGGCCGGGTCGGTATGGTGTTGCAACAAGGTGTAGGTATATGACCACAGTGTTGTCGTACACAATCCTACCAATACCGACGCTAACAGCGAAAGATAAAAATGCGGCATCACCGCAGCCCATATCATGATGGCAAAGGCTTGAAACAGAAACAGGTAGCCCAGCCGGGCATTATTCATATGTTTACCAATAAAGACAGGACCTACAACAAGTCCCAAAGCACGTGAAGCATGCAAAAGTCCAATAGCCAACGATGTGGCCACAAGATGGGTATAGTACTCATGCGCCATCAGTGCTACCAAAGCATCAAATGCCGTCAACCCTACTAAAGCATGCAACACCAACAGATACAAAACTTTTTGATCCTGTTTTATATAGGCAAGCGTCTCTTTAAACATACCCAAAACATTGGATGCCGTGGTGTTGACACGCACTTTAATATGCACATTAAAAAGCAACATAAATGAGAGTATAAAGAGTAACCCGTCTATAATAAAAGCAACACGCACCCCGACTTTGTAAACGACAAAACCGCTGATGGCCATACCTAAAGTATAGGAAATTGACCAGATGATCGAATGAATCTCATTGGCCATCTGCAACTTTTTTACATGTAAAATTTTCGGCAACAAGGCCATTTCAATGGTAAAGTAAAAACTGGCCGCTGCCATACGCAATACAATGAGTACAAACAGTAACGGCAGTGCCGATTCATCCGTTACCAATAACAGCAAAAATGTACAGACAATCTCAACAGCCAACGTTATAAGCATCATCTTTTTAGGATGAAACCGATCAATCAATACGCCGCTAAAAGGTGCTTGCAAAACACCGGGTAAAAAGTGCAGTGCCGCCGTCAACGCCACAACAGTGGCAGAGACCCCCATCTCAAGCAAAAGCGTATAGATTGCTACATTACTAAACCATGCTCCAAAATAGGCAATAAGCTGAATAAATGACAGTCGTGCCAATACCGGTTCGCTCTTTAAAAGTCTCACATAACGTTTCATAGGCGAAAGGGTAGCACAATAAATTTACATGTACATGATTTAAGTATTTTTTTATAAAGTCGATATTGTGAGTACAAAGCACTATAAAGGAAAGGAGTCCCTTATGGAACTGATGCAAAATGTCGCTAAGATGCAAAATTCTCAAATGCGCATGGAAAGTTCTCAAAACAGTACCGCACAGATGCAAAAGCATCAGGTTCAGGCTATTGAAAAAGCCGAAATACGCCAAGAACAACAGACCGAACAACAGAGCGTACAAAAAATTGAAACCGAAAAAGAGATGAGTCAATTGGTTCAAGAGCTCAATGATGCTATTAGCCCGTTTCGAACCTCATTGAAATTTGGCTTTGACAATACATCCGAAGATTTTTACGTCTCCGTTATCGAGTCCAAGACCAATCGCATGTTGAGTCGTTTTCCGGCAGAAGAGGCGGTCTCGTTTTTACCTAAAATACAAGAAGTAAACGGTTTATTGTTTGATCAAAAAGGCTAAATTAGCCCCATATTACATTAATACACTATTTTTTTAAGGACGACCATGAATAATTTAGCCTACAATACCTATGCCAAGAACAATGTGGCCATTGAATCTCCCGAAAAGCTTATTGAGATGCTTTATGAAGGAATTTTACGATTTAATGCCCAAGCAGCCGCAGCGATTACATCAAACAATATTGAAAAACGTACCTACTGGATTAACCGTTCTATGGCTATTTTTATTGAACTCATTATGACACTGGACTATTCTCACGGTGACATAGCCCAATACCTGCATGGTCTTTACTCATACCAACAAGAGTTACTAATTGAAGCAAACCTGCACAACAGTTTAGAAAAAATCAATGAAGTCAATAACGTTGTCAAAGGGCTCCTTGAAGCATGGAGAGAGAGCACAAACATCTCCCAAACGGCATAATACCGTGCCTTCAGGGTGTTGTTCTTCACTAAAACAGGCCCGAATTTTCTAAACTTAAATCACTCAGATCGACATATCCGTTTATCTTTTCTCTAAACTTTTTTTGCTATAATCGCGCTTAATTTATCAGTTTTATGTTGCATACCACCTAAGGAACATTATGAAAAAAGAAGTCAAAAAAGTAGTTTTAGCCTATTCGGGCGGACTCGATACCAGTATTATTTTAAAATGGTTACAAGATGAGTACCGGTGTGAGGTGGTTACCTTTACGGCCGATATCGGTCAAGGCGAAGAAGTTGAACCTGCACGCACCAAAGCGCTCGAACTTGGAATTAAGCCTGAAAATATTTTCATTGATGACCTTAGAGAAGAGTTTGTGCGTGATTATGTCTACCCGATGTTCCGTGCCAATGCCATCTATGAAGGCGAATACCTTTTAGGAACATCCATTGCCCGACCGTTAATCGCCAAGCGTCAGGTTGAAATTGCCAAAATCACCGGAGCTGACGGCGTCAGTCACGGCGCTACCGGCAAAGGAAACGATCAGGTACGTTTTGAAATGGGTTATTTGGGTCAAGATGCCACATTAACTATCATTGCACCGTGGCGTGAGTGGGACTTGAATTCACGTGAATCACTACTAAAATATGCCGAAGAACACGGTATTACCATTGAAAAGAAAGGGAAGAAATCACCCTACTCCATGGACGCCAACCTGTTGCACATCTCTTATGAAGGCGGTATTTTAGAAGACCCCTCGGCAGAGCCCGAAGAAAGCATGTGGCTTTGGAGCGTCGCTCCCGAAAAAGCCCCCGATGAAGCAGAATACATTACGTTAACGTATAAAAACGGCGACCCTACGGCACTGAACGGTACAACACTCTCACCTGCAACTATGCTTGCTGAGCTCAACCGTTTGGGCGGTAAGCACGGTATCGGACGGGTTGATATTGTTGAAAACCGCTTTGTCGGCATGAAAAGTCGTGGTTGCTATGAAACACCCGGCGGAACCATTATGCTTAAAGCGCACCGTGCTATTGAATCACTCTGTCTTGATCGTGAAGAGGCACATCTTAAAGATGAACTGATGCCGCGATATGCCAAGTTGGTCTACAACGGCTTTTGGTTTGCACCTGAACGTGAAATGCTCCAAGCTGCCATTGACAAAACTCAGGAGAACGTCGAAGGCGAAGTACGACTCAAACTTTACAAAGGCAATGTCACCGTAGTCGGACGCCGTTCTGACACATCACTGTTCAACCCGGAATATTGCACCTTTGAAGAAGACGAAGTCTATAACCAAAAAGATGCCGCCGGCTTTATTAAGCTCAATGCACTGCGCTTTATTATTGAGGGTAAAGCACGCCACAACAATACATAAAAGGATTATGATGAGTATGATTAAAATTGACATGAACTCCGAAGAGTTTCAAAATGAGTTGGCAAAAACTGTAAAGTTTACCGATAAAGTCATTAAGCAGTTTGGTTGGGAATACAATCCGCAAATTGAAGTAAACGAGGGAGTTCAAATGGGACTCGCTCGCAATAAAATGATGTATAACAAACGTTTTTGCCCTTGTTTTATGGTAGAAGAAGTTGATGGAAAACCGCGCAGTGTCGATGATAGAATCTGCCCGTGTAAACCGGCCATTGAGCATGAAATGATTGAAATCGGCGCATGTCACTGTGGTATTTTTTGTACTCCGGAGTATGCAGCCGCCAAACGTCAGGAGCTCAATATTGAGGAAGTTGTGCATACCCATTCACGCGGCTTAAGCGCCCAGGAGTGTCAAGAGCTCTTAAAAAAAAATGACCTAGACGGTGACGAGCTTGCCGCGCTCATGGAAGCTAAAGCGCTTGGTATGATCTCATTTAAGCTGATTGATGTCCGCGAGCATATGGAGTGGGAAATGGGGCACATTAAAGGTGCTGATGTTTTGATTCCGACAAGCAGTTTCTTTAATACCTTAGAAGAAGCCGCACTCCATAAAGATGAACCGATTATTCTCTATTGTCATGTCGGAAGTCGCAGTTTGCACTGTCAGCGAATTATGCATGATATGGGCTATACCCATGTTGGCAACTTAACCCACGGTATTGTCTCCTACAACGGCGACATAGTTAAATAAAACGGGAGTCTTATGAAAGTATTATTAATAAAAGATGTTAAAGGACTCGGTAAAGCCGGTGACATTAAAGATGTCAAAGACGGCTACGGTCAAAATTTTTTAATCGGCAAAGGGTTTGCCAAGCATGCAACCAACGAGGTTATCAGAAAACATCAGGCCAGTGAACGCAAAAAAGCCGAAATGGAGGCCAGCGAGATTGAAGCCATGAAAGCACTGAGCAGTAAACTCGATAAGTTGCAAATTGTTATTACAAAAAAACTGGGCAATACGGGTCATCTTTTTGGCGCCGTCACTAAAGAAGAGATTGCACATGCACTTCAAGAGCAGCATGGTATAGAGATCGACAAAAAACACATTAATCATAAAGAACCGCTCAAGACGACCGGAACCCATGACCTCGATCTTAAACTCGGTCACGGTATTCATGCCACATTGCATGTAGATATTAAAGGTGCATAATGTTTGAAGCGACGACAATACTCGCTTACAAAGGTGCGAATAAAGCTGTTATCGGAGGTGACGGGCAAGTCTCTTTTGGACACACTGTTTTAAAAAACAATGCAACCAAAATTCGGCGTCTGCATCACGGAAAGATTCTGGCCGGTTTTGCCGGTTCTACCGCCGATGCTTTTAATCTGTTTGATATGTTTGAAGACCATCTGGAGCAGCAACACGGTGATCTGATGAAATCGGTCATAGAGTTCTCCAAAGCGTGGCGTAAAGACAAGGTACTGCGTCGTCTCGAAGCTATGATGATTGTTTTAAACACCGAACATATTTTTATTTTGACCGGTAACGGTGACGTTGTTGAGCCCGAAGACGGTGCCATTGCCGCCATTGGCAGTGGTGGCAATTACGCTATTGCCGCAGCACGCGCTCTGCAAAAACATGCCGATATAGATGAAGAACATCTCATTACCGAGAGTCTGCATATTGCTGCTGACCTGTGCATCTACACCAACCATGAAATTAAAACTTTAGTGCTGGAGAAAACATCGTGAACATGATTCCTAAAGAGACGGTTGCCTACCTTGACAACTATATTATTGGTCAAGACAAAGCCAAACGTACCATTGCTTTGGCGTTACGCAGTCGTCACCGTCGCATGCAGTTAAGTCAAGAGCTTCAAGATGAGATCATGCCTAAAAATATTTTGATGATCGGTTCAACCGGAGTTGGAAAAACCGAAATTTCACGACGACTTGCCAAGATGATGAACCTGCCCTTTATTAAAGTAGAAGCCTCAAAGTTTACCGAAGTCGGTTTTGTCGGTCGTGACGTAGAGTCTATGATACGCGACTTGGTTGTTACCTCCATCAGACTGGTAAAAAATGAGTATCAAGAGAAAAATGAATCTGCAATTGAGGCATATATTCTCAATAAAATTGTTGAAAAGCTTCTTCCGCCACTGCCCTCTTTGGCAAATGAGAGTAAAAAAGAAGAGTATAAAGCGTCTAAAGAACGCATGAAAGAGAAGGTGCTCAGCGGCGCCATGGATGAACGTATTATTGAAATAGAAATTCCTAAAATGAGTATTGAGTTTAATGACACCAATATGCCGCCGGATATGGCAAAAGTGCAAGAGTCTTTCTCAAAAATATTCAGCTCTTTCAGTAAAGAAAATACCAAAAAAGAGATTCGCGTTAAAGAGGCAAAAATTGCACTGCGTCATGAGGCCAGTGAGAAACTGCTTGATATGGATGCCATTACCAAAGAGGCGCTCAAACGTGCCGAACAAGGCGGTATCGTTTTTCTGGATGAAATTGACAAAATTGCCGTCAGCTCCAAAAGCGAAGGGCGTAATGATCCGAGCAAAGAAGGTGTACAGCGCGATCTGCTTCCTATTGTCGAGGGCAGCACCGTTACCACCAAATACGGTGCCGTCAAGACCGATCATATTCTTTTTATTGCCGCGGGTGCTTTTCATAAAGTCAAACCAAGCGATCTCATTCCTGAACTTCAAGGACGTTTTCCTTTACGTGTCGAACTCGAATCACTGACCGAAGAGGTGCTGTATAAAATTTTATCGCAAACAAAAAATTCGTTGCTCAAACAATACGAAGCACTCTTAGGTGTTGAAGATGTGCAGCTTGAGTTTGATGAGAGCGCTGTCAAAGCCATGGCACACCTCTCCCAAAAAGCCAATGAAAAAACCGAAGATATCGGAGCACGCCGTCTGCATACTGTTTTAGAAAAAGTCCTTGAGGACATCAGTTTTGATGCCGACATCTATCGTGGTCAAAAAGTTGTTGTTGATGCCGATTTGGTTCATGAAAAACTCGATATCATCATTGAAGATGAAGATACCTCGCGTTACATTCTCTAAGGAAAACAAGCATGAGTAAAGCAGGATTTGTCGCACTGATCGGCCGTCCCAATGCCGGAAAAAGCACGCTGATGAACTGGATACTGGGTGAAAAAATTGCTCTGGTCTCTCAAAAAGCCAATGCCACTCGCAAGCGTCTCAATGCTATTGTCATGCATGAAAACAATCAAATTATTTTTGTCGACACTCCCGGTTTACATGTTAAAGAAAAACTTCTCAACCAGTTTATGCTTGAAGAAGCGCTCAAGGCTATCGGTGATTGCGATCTCATTGTCTACCTTGCTCCCGTTACCGATGCAACAGAACATTATGAGGAGTTTTTGGCACTCAACAAAAAAAACCGTAAACACATCATTGTGCTGAGCAAAATTGATCAGGTTTCCCAAGAAAAACTCTTAAAACGTATTGCTTCATATAACCGTTACAGCGAGAGTTTCGAAGCACTTATTCCCATGTCGGTAACTAAAAATATCGGTCGTGATGATCTACTGCATACCATCACGAAACATCTCGACGAGTCACCGTACCTTTATGATCCTGACGACATTACTACCGAAATGGTTCGCAATATTTACAAAGAGTTTATTCGAGAAGCTATTTTTGAAAATATCAGCGATGAAATTCCTTATGAGTCCGATGTCGTTATTGACAAGATTGACGATCACGGCAATGTTGAAAAAATTCGTGCCACCATCATTATACAAAAAGAGAGTCAAAAAGGGATTATCATCGGGCGGGGCGGTGAAGCCATTAAACGTATTGGTCGTGATGCACGGCTTAAAATAGAAGCGCTTTCAGGTCACAAGGTCTTTTTAGATCTTTTTGTCAGTGTTAAAAAAGGCTGGACCAACGACAAAAAATTTTTGGAAGATATGGGGTACCAATGAAACTTTTAATCACTCTTTTATTGCTTACGCTCTATGCCGATGCTTCAAACATTGCGACCGTCTACAGAGAATACGGCATGAGGGCAGTTGAGCGTGTTCTCGACAAACAACTCTCACAAAAAGCGTACTGGGACAAAGAGCTGCTGCGCCACGATACCTCATTTGGATATTTTGAACATCTCGATTCCATTATTACATGTAATAAAGATCGCTCCAAGCTTTACCATTACAAAAAAAATCAAGACGGTATCTATACGCTAGTCAATACTTTTGGCGCCATGACCGGAAAAGTTAACGGTGACAAGCAAAAAGAGGGGGACCGAAGGACTCCGCTGGGCGTCTACAGTCTCACTAAAAAAATTACAAACCCGGATCCCTTTTACGGTCCGTTGGCATTTGTCACCTCATACCCAAACCTGTATGACAGAATTCGCGGTAAAAACGGCTCTGGCATCTGGATTCACGGACTCCCCTTTGAAGGAGAGCGCGACAACTTCACCAAAGGATGTATCGCCATTGAAAATGACAATATCTGTACCTTAGATAAAAATATTACGCTTGAAAACACCCTGCTCATTATTGATCAGGAAAACCATAAAAAAGCTAACAATGAGGACCTTTCCATCATCCTTTCCAAACTCTTTGAATGGCGTTATGCATGGATTTACAATGACTACGATCGTTACATTGGTTTTTATGATCCCGACTTTATACGTTTTGACGGCATGAAATATGATGCGTTCAAACAATATAAGCGCCGTATTTTTAACTATAACGACACCAAAACCATTCGTTTTTCCAATATTCAGATTACTCCGTATCCCGGAGAAAATGACGACATCTACTTTATAACATTTTTTGAGAACTATCATTCAAAACGAACGACATTTAATGGTAAAAAAGCACTTGTAATAAAACGCAAAAACGATACCATCACAATAATAGCTGAACGTTAAGCCATTTTTAACTCAAAAAAAGCATACTCAAAAAAACTTTTTATAGTGGTTAACAATAGAAATAGTTGTATTTTAACTCATATAAAAAAACATTTAAGCTTAATTTCGCTACAATAAAATACCAAATATACACAATGATATTAAAGTTATTTGCACCTTTTCCGATACTATAGAGGTCGCAATTAACCAATATGTGAGAGTGTGGCATTTAAGCAGTTGACTGCGTAAATGTTACGGTCCATTGCAACGTTAAGTATGGCAAAAAATGAACTTGGATTGCATATAATGAAATTAGTTAAATTTAATACAGAGTAGTGACGTGAAGACAAAAGAGACAACGTCGAAATTCACGAGTTCGCTTTCAATCAATCCGTACAGTCAAACGTACTATAAGTTTAGTGACGGCTCCATCACGATTGAAAAAAAACCGAGTTATGACAAACAGCAGCAGACCATTGCGTTTTTAAACAATAAAAGTTTTATCTCGACCTTAGTCAGCATAAGCAAAAATATTCCTGAGGAAGATCTTCAGGATGCTTTGGAAAACAAAGTATATGAAGAGCTGGCACTGGACTTAGCCATTGAATACTCCATACAGTTTGTGGAATATTTTGAGCCTACCGATGAAACCAATCGACACTATCATGCGTTTGTAGTCGAACCGGAAGTTTTAGAAAATGAGTTTGTACAAACGGTCGATAAAATTAAATATATTGATCAGATTGTACCGATTCCTTTACTGCTAAAACCGCTCTACCAAAAGGAACTTATATTAGACAGCGGTGTTCACTGCTTTATCTATTTCCAAGAGCACGATGCGTTTTTGGCTATCTACAATAATCAAGAATTTGTCTATACAAAATCTCTCAAATACTCCATGCGTTTCATGCATGAAACCTTTTGTGAACTCTTGGGTGAACAGATTGGTTACGATGACTTTACCAATGTCATTTCACAAGAGGGGTTGAGTACGCTCAATCATGAACACCAAAAACACATTATTAAACTTTTAGGTGACACCTTTTTACATGTAAATGATGTGCTTACCTATGCCAAGCGTGCCTATAACTTAGAAAACATTGACCAGATTTACATGGGGTCTTATGTCGGTGTCATACCCGGAATTGATGAGTACTCCCAAACCTATTTGGGAATTGCAACCAATCTGTTTAAATTTGAATACGGATTTGTCAGCGGCAGCGGCTATGTTGACGAAATACATGCGCTCATGCACCTCTATGTACAGCAAGATGAGACCGAGCAGTACTCGTGTAATTTTACCATTTACCACCGTCCGCCGCCTTTTAGCAAGCGTAGCAGCGGGCAACTGCTTATTGCTCTGGCGGCATCAGTACTCTTCGCTTTTGCCTATCCGGTTATGTATTGGAGTCTGACATACACCGAAAAAGTTCGGTACAAAATTCTTGATGACATCTACAAAGAGACCCACGCAACTCGCTTGACACGTGAAGCAGCCATTACCTTAAAAGAGCAGCAAAAAGCCGATGCCAATGCTCTGCTTACCGCTGAAAAAAATGCCTACGATGAAAAAAAGCAGACACTTATCAAAATTCATGACGTTAAGGTCAACTATCCTATGAAAGCAACGCTTTTAACACAGTTCACCGAAAACTTCAACAAGTACAATACACAAATTGACAGTATTGTGTATGCAGAAAACAACAACACTAAAGAATTTACTTTCTCACTTATTGCTAAAAAAGACAGAGATATTACCTCTTTGGTCAAACACCTGACAAAAGTACAGTCCAAAGAGTATGACTTTCGTTTAGACGAGATACTTTTTGATGCTGAAGCGATGGTTTATGTTGGAAAATTAAAGGCTCAACTATGAATTTAGGCGTTGAAAACTTCTTATACAATATTGACCAAAATATGGCCAAAAAAACACAAAAAGACAAGTACCTGCTCTATATGATGATTTTTGCAGGTATTTTCGCTTTTTCATATCTTCTCTTTTGGGAGAGTTCAGAAAAAGAGTTTCACAGAGTCCACGATGAAGTCGTCGCTTTGGATACAAAACTCAATCTGGACAAAGCTTACTTGCAGCAAAATCCCGAATCAAAAATTGCTCAAATCGAAAATGAAATTGTAGAAATCAAGAAAAACTATACGCAATATCAGGATTACAACTCCTATATTAAATTTCAGATAGAACAGATTTCATCGCTCTTTTATGATGAAAAAACATGGGGTGCCTATATTCATTCCATAGCAAAAAATGCTAAAAAGTATGATGTCAAACTGCTGAAGTTCGGCAATGAATTTACGTCGGACACCAGAGCTTTTGGCCACGTATTGGATATTTCCATCCGTTCTACAGGGAATTATACGAATACTTTAAAGTTTATCAATGCCCTGGAACAGAGCTTTTTAGTCGTTGATCTGCATGATTTTAATATGAGTGCAAGCAATATACTCATAACGGATCTGAACATTTCGGTCTGGGGGATTATAGAATGAAAACATTCATCCTTTCTTGCATTATCATCACTATGGCCACATGGGCATCGGCTGAAGACAGCCTCTCATGGGTCGATCAGCAAATTGCTGCGATCAAACCAAAGCGTTCGGGTATCTCAGATGCAAAAATTTCTGAAATTACCAGTCCGATTCGCTATAAAAAAATTGACGTTAAAGAGCTTGAAAAATCCGATGGCGTGACATCTGCTCTGGCGAATATTGCGCTTCCGGCACCGGTGAAACCGCTTAAAGTAACGGCGATATTTAATAAAAGTGCTTTAATAGACGGTCAGTGGCTTAAAGTCAACAGTTCCATTCGCGGCTACAAAGTCCGACGCATTAACAGTGACAACGTGCTATTGCAAAGTAACAACAAAAAACTCAAACTCTTTATTAAAGAGAAAAACGACAACATTAAAATTAAAATCAATTAGGATGTACTTTATGAAACCAATACAAGATATGAAAGCAATAAAAACCCTGATACTCACCATGTCACTTGGCCTAATGCCTTCTATCGCAGTAGCAGACTGTACGTATGAGCTCTTTACAATCTCATCTGCAAAAGGTACAACAATCAACAGTTTTATTGACCAAATCACAGATGAGTGTCAATACAGCGTACTAGTTACCGATAAAGATGCCGAAAAAATCTTGAATCAGCCAATGAATAAAACCAATATTAAAAATATGACCATCAACGAAGTACTTGATTTTGTATTAAAAGAAAACAACTTGGCATATACCTTAAAAAACCGTATCTTGCGTATCTCTTATTTACAGACAAAAACCTATCATATGGACTATATCGCATCGCAACGAAAAGGTACCGGAAGTACCGACATTACACTCAGTAGTTCAAGCAATAACAACAATAACCGTTCCGGCGGAGCTTCGCGCGGAGGATCCGGTGGTACGTCTTCGGGAACACAACAGCGACAGGCCAGTAGTAAATCCAACTCCGGTATTAAAATCGAAAGCAGTGATGAAGTTGTTTTTTGGGATCACCTTGATCAAGAGTTGCAGTCCGTTCTCAATCGTCCTGAAGATCCTTACAAAGCTGCGCCGCCGCTTGTCAATAAAAATGCCGGTCTCATTACGGTGACAGCAACAGCGAAACAAATTGCACGTCTTGACGCGTACATGAAAATGCTGCAAAACAAAATGAAATATCAAGTGCTTATAGACGTTCATATGCTTGGTGTCACATTCAGCGACACCAAAAGTACCGGAATTGACTGGGCACAGCTCTATGCTCTTCAAAATTTAAAGGTTAATATTGACGCACTCTCCTACAAAAATGTTACAAAGTTTGAAACCGACGGTACCATTACCGAAGGAGGTCTCAATCCTCCGGGACTGAACAGTTCCAGCCTCAT
>Ga0256840_1001723_pt1 | contig 20146 bp, 14 predicted proteins | sample 355202metaG_FD_185969 | JGI IMG/M metagenome (GOLD analysis project Ga0256840, IMG submission 185969) | Hydrothermal vent microbial communities from Mid Atlantic Ridge, Atlantic Ocean - 355-202 | ecosystem: Environmental > Aquatic > Marine > Hydrothermal vents | place: Atlantic Ocean: Mid...
ACCGGCACAAAAAAACAAAAAACTTTCGGAGCAAAAAGCAAATACTATCCATTTTGGAACAATAATTAATGAAAATGATATTATTGACGAAGTTTTAATTAGTATTTTTAAAGCACCGCATTCTTATACCGGCGAAAATTCAGTAGAGATTTCTTGTCACGGTTCATCGCATATACAAAGAAAAATATTAGAACTCTTAATAAGTAAAGGTGCACGTTTGGCAGAGCCCGGCGAATTTACTTTACGTGCTTTCCGAAACGGCAAAATGGACTTATCGCAAGCCGAAGCAGTTGCCGATTTAATTGCCTCATCATCAGAAACGGCTCGCCGTGTTGCGATGAAACAAATGCGCGGTGGTTTTCGTAATGAAATTCAAGATTTACGAATGCGCCTGCTTAATTTTATATCGCTTATAGAGTTAGAGTTAGACTTTGCCGAAGAAGATGTTGAATTTGCCGACCGCTCAGAATTAAAAAAATTAACAGCAATTATTGCAAAACACCTTCAAAAATTAATCAATTCGTTTAAACTGGGCAATGTAATAAAAAACGGTATCCCCGTTGCAATTATCGGCGCACCCAATGTAGGTAAATCTACCTTACTGAATGCTTTACTTAACGAAGATAAAGCCATTGTTTCGGATATTCCGGGTACTACCCGCGACAGTATTGAAGATGTAGTAAATCTTCACGGGGTTTTATTTCGTTTTATTGATACTGCCGGTATCAGAGACACCAAAGACACAATTGAAAATCTGGGAATTGAACGCACATTTAGTAAAGTACAAGATGCTGAAATTATTTTGCTGATGGCAGATGCTACACAAAATAATATCGAAGATATTATCCAAACCGTAAAAACAAAAATTAAAAACAAAAAAACTTTATTAGTAATCAATAAAACGGATTTATTAAAGAAAGAATTAATTTTACCTGAAACAGATTGTGAACACATTGAAATATCGGCAAAAAACAAGAAAAATATTAATCGGCTCATTGATAAATTAATTGAAACGGCAGGCATTAATACAATAAACCAAGACGAAGTAATAATATCCAACACACGGCATTACCAAGCCTTAAACCATGCACTTGAAGCCATAGAGCGTGTACAAGAAGGTTTGGAAACGGGTATTAGTAGTGATTTTCTTTCAATGGATATTCGAGAAGTGCTTCATTTTTTGGGAGAGATATCCGGCGAAATAACAAACGATGAAATTTTAGGCAACATTTTTAAGAATTTTTGTATCGGCAAATAGAGTTATGATTTATTTAAACTTATCAAAAAAAGAAAAACAAATAGCAAGAAGAATTATTGAAAAAGGCTTGCAAAATGAATATTCGTCAGCCTTGGAATTTTTTTTTCAAATTTTACTTAATTGGAAGAAGAATAACGAAGACAATAGACAATCATATTATAAAATTTTTAAAGCCGTCAAAAATTTTGATAAATATATTGCGAGGCATTATGATAATCTCACCGGCTCAAAATATATGATGACTATTGTACATCTACTGATTATGAAAATGATAAACAAAGAAGATTTAAAAGATTTTTCAGAAGAAACGCGCAATAAAATATTATGGGCTGTCGAACAATTTAGTTAGATCTCAATAATTTTTGATACTTCAAATGTTTTATTCTCTCCTTGAAAAACATAACCCAATTGGTTGCATACCAACTTAGTACCGGCAATAGTAAATTCCGGTGTGTTATGATGCGTATGTCCGTATATCCAATAGTCTATTTTTGAATTTTCGATAAAATCAAATAATTCAACCGCAAAAGCACTGTTTAAGATACTGTTTTTATAATGCTCGGGATAGTTTAAAAAAGTAGGTGCATGATGTGTCGCCACAATGGTTTTTCCCGAAGCATTTTTTACTGCGCTTTGCAAAAATGCAAAACTTTCGGCATGTAAATTATTATAATTATCGGGTATTAATGTTTTTTTTTGAAAATCAATTAAATAAAAATCATTCAAATTTTGTTGTACGGCAAAACTTTTATCTGTATCAATTTTTGACCAAAGCGTTGTAAATATAAAAGTTATATCATCAATTGTTTCTGATATATTATTTACAAGAAATACATTTTCTCTGATTTTTTCTTTAAAACTACCGGTTTTATCGGCAATATCAAAATAATAATATTCATGATTTCCGGGCAGCCAATAAGTATATTTGAAATTATCTGCGAGGTAATCAAAAAAATCTTTATGCTCATACATTTTTGAAAATAAAACAATATCGCCGGCTAATATCAGTATATCCGAAACCGGCTTAATGGGGTTTTTAGTAATAAATTTTTTATTTTCAGGAAACTCTATATGTAAATCGGAACAATATTGAATTTTCATTATCAGTGCAGTAAAAAGAATTTGAAAAAACAAGGAAAATAGTCTGAAAACTTTATTCGTCGTCCGGTCCGAGTGCAAAACCGATAACAATAATATCATCGGTTTGTTCCACATCTTTCATCCAGTTTTCAATAGTATAGTTGTATATTTTTTCTTGTTCTTTCATGGGTTTTTTATGGTGTTCCAAAAACAACTCCTTCATACGTTTTATCATAAACTTTCTGTTTTTAGGACCTCCAAATTGATCTTGAAAACCATCAGAAAAAATGTAAAAATACGTTTCGGTATCAGCATAAGAAATTACATGATTGGTAAAAGATTTCTCTAAATCGGTTTTTTTACCGCCAATTCCTTGCTTGTCCGCTTTTAGATGAAATAGTTCACCATTTTTAATATAAATTAAGGGATTTCTGGCGCCGGCATATTCAAGCGTTTTTGTTTTTTTATCAATGGTGCATAATGCCATATCCATTCCGTCCTGATTATCGGTTTGGTCTTGTTTTAATGCTTTACGCACATATTTGTTTTTTAAATCGAGTATTTCCGAAGGCTTGGTAATACCTTGATTTACAATGGTTGTAAGTATTTCACTACCAATCATACTCATAAATGCTCCGGGTACACCATGTCCGGTACAATCAACTGCTGTAATGATAATTTTTCCGTTTTTTTCGGCAAACCAATAAAAATCGCCACTTACAATATCACGCGGTTTAAACAATATAAAATATTTGCTTAAGGATTTACTTATTTTTTCTTTAAAAGGCAACATTGCTTCTTGAATCCTTTTGGCATAAGTAATACTGGCAGTAATATTTTTATTTTTTTCCTTAATTTCTTCGTTTGATTTTTGAAGCATTTTATTTGCTTCTTCAATTTCTTCTTTAGCCCTGTTAATTTCTGCTGTACGCTTTTGAACAAGCATTTCTAAATATTCTTTTTGTTTGCGCAAACGCATTACACTTAAACGCACAATTCCCCAAATAATAAAGGCTGCAAGTATAAAATAGAGTATAATAGCCCAAATAGTTCTGTACCAGGGTGGTAAAATAGTAAACTTATAGGTAGCCGTAACACTTTCCGCACCATATATATTTTTAGCTTTCACTTTAAAGGTGTAATCGCCTTCTTGCAAGTTTGAATATTCCTTATAGTTAACCGAGCGCCAATCAGACCAATCTTTATCATAACCTTCGAGAAAGAATTTAAATTGTGTGTTTTCAAAATCTTCATAAAACAAGGCGGTAAAAGAAAAACGTATATCGTTTAGCTGATAAGGAATTTGTTCAATCAAATAATCGGGTTGGTGTAGGCTCATATAACCTAATGAATCCATATAAGTACCGGCAAAAATAACCGAATCATTTGCTACAAATTTAACTTCATTCAAAATGGTATAAAAAGTTTTATAATGATCTTTTTCAATTCTTGAATCATAATGAGTAAAGCCTATTTCGTTCCCGATGATTACTTCGTAATCATTAATAGGTGAAATGGAATAAACATTGTTTCGCAATTTGTAAAAGGGCGCTTTTGTTTGATAATAAGAACCATCTGCTTGCTTTTGCAAAACACCCATTTCATAAACTTCCTCATTATCCGAAATTCTTAATTTTCGTTTTTGCTTAAACCAGATATTTCCTTTATTGTCCTGAATCAGTTCTTCAATTTTTGCATTTTCATCAAACAATTCGCTTAAAACCATATCTTTTCTAAAACGATTTTTACCGGCATCATATTTATATAATCCATCGGGTGTAGAAACAATCACATTTTTATCAATTATAAAAACATGATTATTTTTTATGTTCGATATTCCTTTGCCCGGACCATACCAATAAATGCTTGCACTGTCCAATGCATCATTAAGATTTATTCGTGCAATACCCTTAGCAGGATTTTCAAGCCAAATATCATTATTTTCATCAATTAAAATATGCCGGCATCTTTCATTCACTCCTTTAATATATCTTAAAAATACAAACTCACCTTTAAGTCCGGTATCTTTCTTTTTATATCTTTTTTTCCATTTGGCTATTTTTTTTGCTTTAAACTGCAAAAGCATTAATCCTCTGCGTGTCCCAACAATTACCAAATCAGGATGATTTTTCAAACGCAAAAAAGTATAAACGGGAATTTTATCAATTTTTAAATCCTTAATCTTATTATTGTCCAAAACTCTTACTCCCAAGTTGTGCGCAATAAGAATTTTAGTAAACATTGTATCGATACTAAATACCTGAGCCGGTTCGCCTATCATTTTGAAAGGGAGTTTGTTAATTGGCGATTCATAAATACTTAAACTACGTTCAAAAGCACCTTTTGATGTAGCAAGATAAAGTTTATCATTAAAAACCTTAGCACTGTACACGGTACCGGTAAGGTCATAATCTTTGTTATAATAACTAATGGGTAAACTACTTAAAACTTCGGATATACCGTTACTTAAACTAAGCCAAATGTTTTGCCGGTTATCTTCATAAATTGCACTAATACCGTTATTTTGCAGTCCGTTTTGAGTACTTACATACTGTATAGGCTTAAAATGCTCATCGGTAATTAACAATCCCGATGAAAAAGTTCCGATGGCAAAGTATCCGTTTTTTAAGCGGATACAAGCCATTATTTTTTTCCCGTTTAAAAAATCATCGGAATGAGTTTGAATCTTTTCAATTTTACGATTATCAAAAATATAGAAACCATCTTCTAAAGTACTGATTAGATATCTATCATTATCTTTAATAATTGCTCTAATGCTTTTGTTTTTGAGTAATTGCCCTTCGGGCAGTAAGTTGAATTTTCCGTTTACATACTCGCTTAAACCAATATTTTTCTCATTTACAAAAATGCGTTTACCGGCAACATAAACTTGTAAAAGATTCTTATTCTTTATCAGCTCCAAACTATCTTTATCCGATGTATATTTAAAAATAGCACCTTTACTAATGTAGTAAACATCATTATTTATGATAAAAATTCGCCCTATATCTTTAAAACTAAATTGTTTATCTTGAATTTTACTTAGTAAGGAATGATAATTCACATTTCCTAAGCTATCGGCTTTCAAATACCCAAATTCTTTCCGGGCACCAACGTATATTCTACCTTTTGAATCAATAGCCAAAGAACGAGCCAGAGAATTGTTTTTTACAGGGATGAGTTTCCAGTTATGTCCGTCAAAGGTTAGTACCCCACGAGTATTTCCAAAATACATAACCCCCAGTTTATCCTGTAAAACCGCCCAGTTTTGCTTAGCTGCCTTATAATCTTTCCGGTAATAATTCAAGACAAAAAGTTCCCCTTTGTTCTTAATTTGTCCGAAAACATGATTAGGAAAAAAGATTGAGATAGAAAATAATATGAAAAAAAAGTACTTCAAAGTATATATTAGTATATTTTTTAGAGCATGAAGATACCAATTTTATTACTTAAAATCATGCTGTTTTTTATAATATTTACCAATTATCATAATAAATTGCACCATCTGCATTTATTAATAAATATATAGGCTTTAAGAAATTTTCCGGTTTTGCCAAACGAATACTCATTAGCGGTTGTTTAAAGCCAAATAAATTTATGGTATTACTGTTTAGCTTATATGCCTTTGCAATAAAATAAGGACTTGTTGATTCATAAGGCACTGTTTTCTGAACTTGTCCGCTTTCATCTAATACAATAAGTATTGAATTGGTTTGTTCTTTTTCAACACCGGCTTTACCGGATATAATTTTACTACCGGCAGCATATTTGGTAAAATTGCTAAATACAAAATAAGATTGCTTCATTTTCAGAATATTTACCAAATTTCCTTTTACATTTAAAACCGATGTCCATTCTTGTGAGAAATCGCTGCCATTGTATTTATTAATTACCAGATTATCCGACAAGCTTTCAAAATCATCAATGCTCATTCCTTTAAAAGCAATCAGGTAATTTTGATTAATTTCATCATAATTGAAATATCGAGGAATTAAATTTACTGAAATATCTTTTTTAGTTAATAATTTGCCCGATTGGTCTAAACGGAAAATCCGGTTTTTAATTTGATTGTCTTTTATAGAAGTAATTAATAATTCGCATCCGTTTTCAGTTGCTTGAACAAACGAGCCATAATCATTAGAAGTTTTGCCAACCGGATATATTTTCAGCCATTCAATACTTTCTAATTTGTTTGTTTTCAAAACAAAAGCCGATACTCCCGGATTTTTTTGTTTTATATATCCGGCAGCATAATAGTTTCCTGAATTATCTTTATTTGCAGCAGTTATGATAAATTCTCCTGCTTTGGCTTCATCAAAAGCTTTATTCTCAATTTTCAGATGTACAACTGTATTTCTGTAAGGTAGATTTACAATACTGTATGAATGGAGTAAGTTTCTTAAAACAAATGTCTTATAATTATTAATTGATTGTTCAACCGTATTATTCAAAAAAACGGCTTCATTTTGGGCATAGGATTTTAGCCCGCTTTCTCCACCATAATTATCTTCAAAAAATTGTTTGTATTTTCTAATGTCTTCCGGTTTTATTCTATTTTCCAAATCAGCTCTTAAACTGTCCACCGGCTCTTTTTTCTTAATCAACTCATTATAGAACCTTGCTTTTTGTAATAAGGAATAGGTATTTGTAGTATCGTTTATATCATTAATCGGTATTTTTGTAAATGCTAAAAAGTTTTGTTTGGCAGTTTTATACTTAAACAGAGCAATTAAAATTGAATTATAATCAAATTTACCGATTAAATTAATTAATTTTTCATCAACTGTATAAGTATTAAAATCAAGTTTATATTCTTTGCTGTTTTGTATTTGGGCAATTGATTTATCCAATTTGTTGTTTGCTTTTACAATATCATTACGTAAAGGCTTAATTTCATTATTTAATACTTTTCTTAACTCTTTTGTCCAAGTACCATAGTCCCATAAGCGTATCTCATCATTTAAAAAATCAGTACTGGTTAATCCTTGCAAACGATAAGTTTCAATAGGAAAAAGTTTATATTTCTGATTATAGTCCTTAATCGGATAGTTTTTAATAGCTGTTTGGTAATTTTGCAAATAAAAAATGGTAGAATCAAAAGAACTTTCCAGTTTTTCCAATTTCTTTAAAAATATTTCATCAGCAGTTAAAAATATATCCTTTATTTTCCGGTTATCTTCATTAATCTCTTTAAATATCCGAATGCAATTATTATAATGTATAATACTTGAATTAAAATAATTGGTAACAATATTTACATTTTTTTCATATTCTTTATTTTCATCCAAACGCTCACTGATAAAAAAGCGGACATCCTCAAAAGAAGGTTTTTCAATTTCACGTAAAGCCTTCACATTTTTATAGTATTCAGCATTTTTTCGAACATCTTTTTCAGTGAGTTTGCCTTTTGCAAGTCCAAAATATAAATTAGTATTATAAATAAAAAGTCGAACGTCTCTAATATTGGTTAAAGCATCATAATCTTTTGACCAGTACTGGGCAATTAAACCTAATTGAAAATAGGTATTCGGGAAATACGGGTTTTGTTTTTGGTAAATTAGCAAAGTGGAATAAGCTTCTTCTTTGCTTTTCTCAACAACTGTTTTAAAAACATCTTTGTATTTTAAGTTTCTTTGGGCAAATAAACTAGAATTATTTACCAAAAAAACGAAAAGCATAAATATTAATAAGTAATATTTTTTTTGCATTGTATTATAAATTTCCAAATTAATTGTTTTCTACTTTTACAATTTTTAACTCTACCCTACGGTTCATTGCTTTGTGTTCATCCGTATCATTAGGCACCAATGGTTTTGACTCTCCGTATCCTTTTGATATTAAACGGTTTTGATCAATACCGGCATCAAGTAAATATTGTACAACCGATTGAGCTCTCCGCTTAGATAGCCTTAAATTATATGCATCAGAGCCTACATTATCGGTATGTGCCGAAATTTCAATATTAATTCCGGGATTATCATTCATCAACTTAACCACTCTATCCAGCTCAACATAAGAACTTTCATTCAAATCTGCCGAATTGGATTCAAAAGTAATATTATTCAAGGTTAATTTTGTATCTTCTTTTAATTCTTTAAGTTTTACATCCAATTTTTTGGGAGCATCTTTCTTTTTTAAATCAACCGTAGTATTATAAAATGAGTACCCTTTGGGGCTTACACTCACATTATACCGGTCTCCTTCACGTAGTTTAATTTTGTATTTTCCGTTTGCATCCTTTGTTGCCGTGGTTCGTATTACTTCATTATTGTCTAAATTGGTAATAACTACTTCAACAGGAATACCCGCTTGGGTAAGTTCATCGGTTACATTAATTTCAAAATCAACTTTTTTTGCTTCCAGCTCAATATCCCGTTCAAATTCATCAAACTGCACAATTTCATTCAAATTAAAATGAAAATCATAAGGTTCAAAAAAAGGAGCACTAATGTTCATCAAGTAATCAGTCCCGATAGGAAGCTCTAACAAGTATCTGCCTCTTCCTACTTTTTCAATATTTGTATTTATTGGAACACCCTCTTTATCAGTTAGCTTAATTTTGGCATTTATCGGGCTGTAAATTTCATTGTCGAAAATGTTTAGCAAAAGCTTTACGGTAGTAAAAAGCCTTATATCTTTTGTCATTTCCATATTTTTCGACAAATTAGTAAAGTCAAGATTATAAAAATAATGCGAAAAATTTTCTTTATAAAAATCTAATTGATAATCATCTCCTTGCGGTAAAAATATTTCATAGCTACCGTTTTGATTTGCATTTATAAACTTATATTTAAGGCGTGCGGTAATAGGATCATAAATATCAATTTTTGCATCTATCCCTTTTTTTGATGTTAAGTCTGTAATACTCCCTTTTAAGAAAACAACATTATCGGGTAAATATTTAGATGGAAGTTTTGCTGTATAAATGCTCGAACTTATTAGTTTCCTTTTTACTTGCTTAATGAAGAAATAAGCCAAATCGGAATTAAAAGATAATACCGGTGTATAATCATCAAACTCAGAATTTAGTGTATCCAAACTTTCAGCGGGTAACCATACATTTTTTACTAAAAGTTTTGTTTTATAAATATCAAACCCCCCTTTCCCGCCTTCTCTTATCGATGAAAAATAGAGTGTTTTATTGTCGAGCAAAATTCGGGGAGCTTGTTCGCAGCTAACATTAACCGGAACCGGAAGTTTTTCAGGCTTTTGCCATTCTCCGGTAGCTAAATCTTTTTGTGAAACATAAATGTCTCTACAATCAACATCTTTATAATCCGGATTGGGTGCTTTTCGGGTAAAATACAAATATTTATCATCGGCACTTATAGATGCTTGTCCGTCATACTCCAATGTGTTAATTGGTGCGCCGACACTTACCGGCTCAGTCCATTCGCCGGCAATATTAACAGAATAAAAAATATCTACCCCTGAAGAATCTTTATAATAATCAGCCGAAAAGTACAATATACTGCCATCATAATTAAATGCAGGGTAGCGAATACTTGCTTGTCCACCGGCATAATCATTAATTACATCAATAGAAGCCGGCTCCGACCATTGCCCGTCAATATATTTACTGATGTAGAGTTTCGACTTACCGGTTTTATTAGATATAAAAGCTAATAGATTGCCATTATTACTTATTGCCGGTTCATACTCACTGGCAGCATCAAAATCGATTGGTAAACCAATCGATTTTATAAATTGAGCTTGAATATCAGATATTGAGAGAAAAAATACAATCGCAAGTAGCAAAAAATTTATATGTTTATAAATTTTTAGAATTTTCAACATTGGTTTTGTTCTAAAATTGTTTTAAAATAATCAAGGGAAACAAATTTCCGGAAATTAATTTCCGGAAATAGCTTCTTTTATATCTATCTTTTGATTGTTTTTGTAGGCTACAACAAATGCACCTCTCACTTTAATTTTACGAGCAAAAGATTTAGCTTCCTGATAAGAAGAAAAATCACCTACCGAATATTTAAACCAACCATCGTAATTTCTTTGCTTTATTTGCTGTCCACCTTTATAAATACGTTTTAATTGCCAAGAAGGAATTACTTTTTTAGATGCTGCTATTTGAACCTCAAATTTCAATCCTGCTAAGCTTCTTGTTTTTTCTTCTTGCTCTTTTGCCAAACGTGCAGCTTCTTCTAAATCACTAATACGTTGACGGGCACTGGAAGCATATTTACCACTAGGATATTCATCTAAATAGCTTTGATAAGCTAAAATAGTATTTTCACTTTGTGCATTATTCCAAACTCTTTTTTCTTCTTGCTCTAATTTTCTTTTTTGTTCTTGCTCCAAATAAATTGAATATGCCTCAATAACTTTTTTAATCGCACCTATTTCAGTATTTACTACTGAGGACATATCCGATTTTATTTTTGAATAAGAATACTTTTTCTTTAAATCCTTTTCCGAAACGGTTCTGTAAGTTTGTAGTTTTCTTTTTGCTGTAGAAATATCTGTTGCTGCTTCCTCTAATAAATCATTGGCTCTTGCCTCATCATCCTCATAAATAAATTGAACATTTGCAATTTTTTCATTATAAACATCATAGATTGATTTATAGCCCTTATCATAATAAAGTGCTTGCTTTATACGCAAAAATTTAGCATCCGTGGCTTTCTTTTCTAATTTTTTCTTTTTTTTCGAATATTTTTCCAGTTTTTTATCTGCTTCTCTTATTTGAGCATCCATTTTATTACCTTTTGCAATACTTTTTTTAGCAGCTTCTATTTGCGACGACTCACTTGATGTAAGATACTCTTTCATGAAAGAATAAACATCTTCTTGAGCATAAGAAGTTCCTGATTGAAAGGCAAATAATAATAAAAATAAAATAATAAATGTGTTTAATTTTTTCATAATGTTTTATTTTCCGGTTGATAATTTTCTAAACAATAATTAGTTAAACCTTGCTAAAATTTTTTCAATAGTTAATACAAGATATTTCTTTATAGGATTTATGTACAATTATTTTGCCAATATAAATATTAAATCTTTTAAAGAATGTAATATGACCCAAAATTAAAAATAATTTACAAAGTCCGATACATTATTCAGTTTAAATAATTGTCAAATCTTTTGAAAGAGTGCATAGTACTTCTTTCTATACTGTTGTTATAAACTATGAAATTTAAGGAAAATTAATTATTTTTAAAACTGCATTAAAAAATCAATAATTATTGAATTAAACCTAAATTTACTTGAAAATATTTCATAATCTGCATTTTATAAAAAATAAATTTTATTAGTTGAAAATTTAAAATATATTGCTAAGCACAATGAACTTTTCTCCTGCAAAACAAAACAATTTTGAAATGAGCATTGCCAATAGTAGCATGAATTTCAGAACTTTAATAGATTTTCAATTGAGATTTTCAGATATTATTTAAACTCTATATAAATTAGCTGTATAAACACAAAAACTGACAAAAATCAGCTAAGATTTTTGTTTTCATATATAAATTTGCATATTTGAGAAAAATGGATAAACCAAAAATTATAGAACATAAAGGAATTATAAAAAAAATTGATAATGACCGTATTCTGGTTAGCATTATCACAAATACTTCATGTGCTTCTTGCGAAGTAAAAGGTTCCTGTTCTGCATCCGAATTAGAAGAAAAAGAAGTTGAAATAAGTGGTTTTACGGAAAATTACCACATTGGTGAACAAGTATTTGTTTATTTCAAAGAATCCTTAGGTTTTAAAGCCCTGTTTTTAGGATATCTTTTGCCTTTTATTGTGCTGATGATTGTTTTAATAAGTGCCACCGCATTAGGATACAGCGAAGCTATTGCAGGTTTATTGGCTTTAGCAAGTCTTGTACCCTATTATTTTATTATTTATTTATTGAATAAAAAAATCAAAAAGGCTTTTTCATTTTCAATACGAAAAATTAATACAAATGAGCTTTTAAATAATGCAAAATTTACAGTTTAAGCTAAATTGAATAATTATGAACGATATAGTTATATACACGATAATTACTGTCGGAGCCATTGGGCTGGTGGCAGCTGTAATTTTATTTTTTGTAGCAAAACAATTTTATGTAGAAGAAGACCCTCGGATAGATAAAGTTGAAGAAGCGCTACCAAGTGCAAATTGTGGCGGATGCGGTTACCCCGGATGCCGTAATTTTGCAGAGGCTTGTGTTAAGGCGGATAGTTTGGATGAGCTATTCTGCCCGGTAGGCGGAAACGATGTAATGAAAGAAGTTGCCGAAATAATAGGTATTGAAGCAGTTGAAAAACAAGCACAAATTGCAGTAATCAGATGTTCCGGTTCATTTGAATACCGCCCCAGAACCAATAATTATGACGGGGCAGCCAATTGTACCATTGCAACAAATTTATACAGTGGCGACACAGGTTGTCAATATGGATGTCTTGGTCTTGGCGAATGTGTTGATGCCTGCACATTCGATGCCATGTATATGGACGAAAAAACAGGTTTACCTGTGGTTATACAAGATAAATGTACCGGTTGTGGTGATTGTGTGCGTGCTTGCCCTAAGGATATTATTGAACTTAGAAACAAAGGCAAAAAAGACCGCAGAATTTTTGTTTCCTGCATAAACGAAGATAAAGGCGGGATAGCGAAAAAACATTGCAGTGTTGCATGTATCGGCTGTTCAAAATGTTTTAAAGAATGTAATTACGATGCGATTACCATTAAAAACTTTCTGGCATATATAGATTACAATAAATGTGTTTTGTGCCGTAAATGCGTAGCTGTTTGCCCCACAGATGCAATTCATGAAATAAATTTTCCACCAAGGAAGAAAAAACCGGCGGATACAAAAGCTGCACCAAAAGAAAAAGTTAAGGAAAACACAGATTTAATAGATATTGCCAAGAAGAATCAGAACAATAATAAAACAGAATCATAATTTTAAATTAAATTAAGTATTAATCTAAAATAAAATAGCTGATGTTAAAAACATTTTCAAAAGGTGGAGTTCACCCGCCGGAAAACAAGTTGTCAGCAATTCAGACAATTGAGCAATTAGCACTTCCCAAAACAGTGAGTATTCCAATATCACAACATATTGGCGCACCTGCAACACCGCTTGTAAAAAAGAACGATTCAGTAAAAACAGGACAGCTAATTGCAAAAAGTTCAGGTTTTGTTTCAGCAAATATTCATTCTTCGGTTTCGGGAAAAGTTATAAAAATAGACAGTGTTGTAGATAGTAGCGGATATAAAAAACAATCAATTATTATTGAAGTAGAAGGTGATGAATGGCTTGAAGAAATTGACCGCACACCTGAATTAAAAAAAGAAATAAATTTAAGCAGCGAAGAAATTATTAAAAAAGTAGGCGAATCAGGAATTGTTGGTCTTGGCGGTGCTACTTTTCCATCGCAGGTAAAACTTTCTGTTCCCAGAGGAATGAAAGCTGAAATACTTATTATTAACGGAGTAGAATGTGAACCTTATTTAACATCCGACCATCGTTTAATGCTTGAAAAAGCAGATGAATTGCTCATTGGTACCCAAATTTTAATGAAAGCATTAAAGGTTACTCAAGCAGTTATCGGTATTGAAAATAACAAAGCGGATGCCATTGAACATTTAACAAATCTCACAAAACAATATCAAGGAATTAGTGTTCAGGCTTTAAAAGTAAAATATCCGCAAGGTGGCGAAAAACAATTGATAAAAGCCATTACCGGACGTGAAGTACCTTCGGGTGGTTTACCCATTGCTGTGGGTGCAGTGGTGCATAATGTAGGAACAGCCTTTGCTGTTTATGAAGCTGTTCAAAAAAACAAACCGCTTTTTGAACGGGTAGTTACCGTAACCGGAAAATCAGTAAAAAAACCTTCAAACTTTTTAGTACGCATTGGTACATCGGTTGCCAATTTAATTGAAGCCGCAGGTGGTTTACCGGAAGACACAGGAAAAGTAATTAGCGGCGGACCCATGATGGGACGTGCTTTAAGTACAATTGACACACCCGTAACCAAAGGTACCTCAGGAATATTAATCCTGCCGGAAGGGGAATCGCGCAGAGGCAAAATATACGATTGCATTCGTTGTGCAAAATGTGTATCGGTTTGCCCGATGGGTTTAGAACCGTATTTATTGATGACAGTTACCGAACAACAAAACTATGAACGAACTGAACATGAAAGAGTAATGGATTGTATCGAATGTGGCTCTTGTAGTTATATTTGTCCTTCTAATCGTCCATTACTGGATTATATAAGATTAGGTAAAGTAGAAGTCGGTAAAATTATCAGAACACGAAAAGCGTAAGTTGTATGTTAGAAGAAATTAGGAATTAAATTTTTAAATAAATTGTTTAACAATTAATACACTATAAATGAGCAAGTTATTAATCGTATCTCCATCTCCGCATAATTATGGAAACGATACCATCAAATCGCTGATGTACGGTGTGCTGATTGCATTGATACCAACACTTTTGGTTTCATTGTATTTTTTTGGTGTCGGGGCGCTGATTGTTATAGTTACATCCGTTATATCGGCAGTAATATTTGAGTACTTAATCAGTAAATATATATTAAAAACCAAACCTTCGATAATGGATGGTTCGGCGGTTATAACCGGATTATTATTGGCGTTTAATGTACCGAGTAACCTTCCTGTATGGATTGTAATTATTGGAGCATTAGTAGCAATAGGTATTGGTAAAATGACTTTTGGCGGCTTGGGTAATAATCCTTTTAACCCTGCACTGGTAGGTCGTGTTTTCTTACTGGTTTCGTTTCCCGTTCAAATGACTACTTGGCCTGCACCTATCCAATCAAGGCTACAATATTTGGATGCAGTTACCGGAGCAACTCCTCTTGGCATTGTAAAAGAAGGCTTGCGCAATGGCGAGCAAGTATCGGAGCTGGTTAAACAAATACCCTCAAACATGCAAATGTTCATCGGAAATGTAGGTGGTTCATTAGGCGAAGTGGCAGGACTGGCTATTCTCTTAGGCTTAATTTGGTTACTCTATAAAAAAGTAATTACATGGCACATTCCGATATCTATGTTGGGAACAATTTTTATTGTAAGTGGCATTTTTTGGTTAATCAATCCTGAAAAATACATGGATCCGGTCTTTCACATCATTGCCGGTGGTGCTTTATTGGGTGCTGTATTTATGGCAACCGATTACGTTACTTCGCCCATGACTCCAAAAGGACAGTTAATTTTTGGTATCGGAATTGGATTTTTAACGGTGATGATACGATTATTCGGAGCATATCCCGAAGGTGTTTCTTTTGCAATATTAATTATGAATGCCTTTGTACCTATTATTAATTTATATGTTAAACCTAAACGATTTGGGGAGGTAGTTAAAAATGGCTAAAAAATTAGAATCAACATTTGCCAATATGGTTATTGTGCTTACTGCAGTTTCGCTGGTAGCAGCAATATCATTGGCTTCGGTGTACAATCTAACAAAAGCACCCATTGCGAAGGCTAAATTAAAGAAAAAATTAGATGCTATTGCCAATGTAGCACCGGCTTTTGATAATAACCCAAATGCTGAAATGTTTAAACTGCCGGCTTTTGACCCAAGTCCGGGTATGGATTCTTTAGAAATTTATCCTGCAAAAAAAGAAGGTAAAATAGTAGGCTATGCTGTAAAAACTTATACAATGAAAGGTTTTAGCGGATTAATTGAACTTATGGTAGGATTTAAACCGGATGGAACGATTAATAATTATAGTGTGTTGGCACATGCCGAGACACCCGGTTTAGGAACAAAAATGCTAAGTTGGTTTAAAAATGAAAAGAAACCCAAACGCTGTATTAATGGGAAAAACCCGAAAAACATAAACCTTACAGTATCAAAAGACGGAGGTGATATAGACGCTATTACCGCCGCAACTATTTCATCAAGAGCATTTTTAGATGCAGTAAACAGAGCTTATAAAACTTTAGAACAAGGAGGTAAATATGAATAATTGGTCAAATTTTACCAAAGGATTTATCAAAGAAAATCCGGTATTTGTATTATTGCTGGGTATGTGCCCTACTTTGGGAACTACCACATCAGCTATCAATGGTTTAGGGATGGGTTTGGCAACAGCATTTGTGCTGGTTATGTCTAACCTGGTAATATCATTGGTTAAAAACCTAATACCCGATAAAGTACGTATTCCTGCTTTCATCGTAATTATTGCTTCCTTTGTTACCGTAGTAGATTTGTTACTTGCCGGATTTTTACCTGCTTTGCACGAGCAACTCGGCTTATTCATTCCCCTGATTGTTGTAAACTGTATTGTTTTAGGGCGTGCAGAAGCTTTTGCATCAAAAAATAGTGTTTTTTCATCAATAATAGATGGATTAGGTATGGGCTTAGGCTTTGCATTTGCACTATTAATATTGGGTGCAACACGTGAAATTTTAGGTAGTGGAGCTATTTTCGGATATAAGTTTATTGGCGATAATGATGGGATGCTGTTTTTTGTATTAGCTCCCGGAGCATTCTTAGCCTTAGGCTATATTATTGCAATTATTAACAGTTTAAGAAAAGCATAAAACATAAATTATGGAATATTTTGTAATAGTTATAAGCGCAATATTTGTAAGCAATATTGTATTAGCTCAATTTTTGGGTGTTTGCCCGTTTTTAGGTGTTTCCAATAAAATTTCAACCTCGGTAGGTATGACCGGTGCTGTTATTTTTGTAATGACATTAGCAACCATTGTAACTTATCTGATAAATGATTTAATATTGGTACCTTTTGACATTACTTACCTTAAAACAATAAGCTATATATTGGTTATTGCGGCATTAGTACAAATGGTAGAAATAATTTTGAAGCAAGTCAGTCCTTCGCTTTATCAGGCATTGGGTGTATTTTTACCTTTAATTACAACAAACTGCGCAGTTTTGGGTGTAGCTTTATTGGTTATCCAAAAAGATTTTAATTTAATGGAATCAACTGTTTATGCAATTGCTAATGGTATTGGTTTTGGTTTAGCATTGGTAATTTTTGCCGGCTTACGCGAACATCTTGATATGATGAATGTACCCAAAGGAATGAAAGGCATGCCGGTTGCCCTAATTACTGCTGCAATATTAGCCATGGCATTTATGGGATTTACAGGAATGGTATAATTGATAACGGAAAGTCTTTGGGCTTTCAACAAATTGATATATTTTATAAAAAAGGCAGTCCTAAAATAAGACTGCCTTTTTCTATTCAAAATATATTTTACCTATTTGATTAAAGTACTGCTTTATAAGCATCTATATTTCCGTATCCGTAATTAGAACTCTTATTAGGATATAAATCAGCCGATTGACGCATTTTGCTCAACACCTGATCCCGAGTCCATGAAGGATGACGCGCCCATATTAAAGCAGCAATACCTGCAGTTGTGGAAGTTGCAACTGATGAACCGCCAACATAATCTTTTGTATTGTTATAATAACCCAAACATACGGAATGACGACTATCGTCCCAATATCTTTCCATAACAACCGTAAAATCAATTTTGCTGCCTTTATGGCAAGTTTCACATTCATTGTAACCATTATCTTTAATACCTGTAACAGCTACTGTCTCGTTCATATTTGCCGGAAAAATTACACCTGCCCAATTAGTCCACCAAGTAGACGTACCTCCTGCCGCAATAATCATTTTACCGCGTGAATATGCATATCGAACAGCATCTTTAATTCTGTTAATCGTAAAAATATGTCCTATTGACATGGAAATAATTTTAACATCAGAGCGGTTTGCCAAAGCATTAAGTGCATTAGCCACACCTTTTTGTTCTTGATAGCCATCCAATACAACATCTTCGGTACCTCTGTACGATACTAAATTACAATTGTAAGCCACACCAACAGGCATAAAATCGTTATTTCGCGGTGCTGCAATAGTACTTGCCATTGAAGTACCGTGTCCGCATTTATCATTTGGTCCATCGGTTTTTGTTGACCACCATTTCCAAGAGTCCACATAAGTTCCGTATTTTGCTATATAACGACTTGATGTTGAATATCCATCTGAAAAATTAGAACCAAGAAGCGATTGATAAGGAGAAACTCCGGTATCAATTAAACCTACTGTAATGCCTAATCCGGTACTTAATGACCAAGCTTGCGGAATCCTATGCTTATCATATGTCCATGAAACCAAACAGTTAGGACTTATTGTACGATAATCACTTGCATTTACACTCGCTGCGGCAAAAGAACATCCTTTTGAGCTTTTAAAGTCGGGCTCATAAGCGTAAAAACGATAACCTGCCGGTTCGATATACCTAACCAAATTATTCTTTCTTAGTTTACGTACGGTTTCAATACTGGTAATTCGAACATCAATCAAATTCAAATCCTGATCATCATAAATTAAAGGTGATTCTGCTTTTTTTAAGTTTCCGTTTGCAATAGCATCGGTTTCACTAATCGTTTGAAGAATATTTTGTTTGATATCTTCATTAGCAGCACTTTTATGCATGTCAAATGGCGATTTTCCATAACCAATGGTTAAAATACTATCTCCATGCATTGCTGCACTCCAAAGCATATAGTCCGTTGCATCGTTCCAATTAAAATCACCGCTTGTTTGAATGGTTTCTTTAATTTCCAGATTGATTTCCGAAGGATCCATTGGAACTAATTCGCTTTGATTTTGCTCGTTTTCACGAACAGAAAACTCATTTTGTTGGTTACATGCTGCCATAAACAGAAGTACCAACATAATTGCTAAATTCTTCTTCATAATAATATTAGATTAAGGTTATTAAATATGTTTTCAAACATAAAAAAGAATAAGCGGAAAAGCAAATAACGACCTATATATAGCCCAAAGTTTTTTTTTATTAAGCTATTTTTGAACTATAGCAAAACACCTGTTGCTACACAATTGAGAATCCCATCAATTTATTTTTCCTTTCGGTAAACGGGATATCGGCGATAGCTTTTTTCAAAGTATGAAGAATGTTGATAGATAAAAAACAACTGATAATAATGACTTTTTGCCAAATTGGGGTCTTCTTTTTTGGCTTTTTCCAATTTTTCTTTTATTTCAGGATGTTCTTTCAAAATTTTAAGCGCTGTTTCTTCAAAAATATAGTCCGAAATCCACTCTTTATGTTGCAAAACGGCATCAAAAAAGTTCCAAGCAAAAAATGAGTCATCGGCATCGGGTTCAAGAGTAGCAATAATGTAATAATTGCCCTTTTGATTTGGCTTTACTATGTAATCACCTTTATATAATTGAATTTTTTCGCTTTTTTTATGTATTTTTATATTGTAATGTAAATAATGATTTTCGTACAAATTGCGTGTATCAAAATCATCAATATAGTAAGCAGTAAGTAGTAAAACAGTATCCTTTTTCAATTGCTCCATTTTGATATTGTTAAGTGCCAAACGCTCAATAACACGCTCCCAAGCCTGTGGAATTACATAATATTCCGGTTTTTGTATTGATTTCACAGCTTTATAATGATGAAAATATTTAATTTGTTTCTCGTAAGGTTCATTGCGTTCATAATAAAGCCTTTGCATACCGGTAATTTCACTGGTTTTATATTTTGCCGTATAACCTTTAAACAAAATACTACTGTCTTTACTCTTATCTAAAGTCCATTTTAGCGGAAATTCGCTTTGATTTATCGTAGCGTTAAAAGCCTTTTCTCTTATTTTTCCAATTTCATCATAATTTTTGTTCACAAATTCGCTTAAGTTTACTATAAAATGATAAGTTGAAAGCACTCTGTTTTTATAAGGTTTTAACATGTGCGTTTCGGTAATAAAACCAATGGTATTAAAAAGCGAAGTATAACCCGATGCATATC
>Ga0256840_1001724_pt1 | contig 20145 bp, 22 predicted proteins | sample 355202metaG_FD_185969 | JGI IMG/M metagenome (GOLD analysis project Ga0256840, IMG submission 185969) | Hydrothermal vent microbial communities from Mid Atlantic Ridge, Atlantic Ocean - 355-202 | ecosystem: Environmental > Aquatic > Marine > Hydrothermal vents | place: Atlantic Ocean: Mid...
ATATCTATAGACCCTACAAAGAGAAGAAAAACACCCGTGCCTCTACTGCCATTAAGCAGGGGCTGGAAGCACTGGCAAACATACTCCAGTCTGCCAAGCTAAGCCAAGCAGACTTTAGAATCAAAGCACAAGGTTTTGTGAGGGGTGAGGTGAAGGATGTAGCATATGCTATCAAAGGTGCACAGGATATCATAGCAGAACGCTACGCCGAAAATGCCAAAGAGCGTCAGGTACTGCGTGAGATGGTGCAGCGTCATGGGATGCTAGAGGTTAAAGGCACAAAAAACTTTGAGGAGAATGGAAGTTTTAAAAACTATAAGCTCCACGCTGAGAAGATAGCCTACACGCCTAGCCATCGTTACCTCGCCATCAAAAGAGGAGAGAAAGAGAAACAGCTCTCTGTCAAGATTACCATAGATGTTGAGCGTTATATGGAGACGCTCAAACGCTACAAACTCAAAGAGTGGATGGGGTCTAGTAAAGGTTTACTTTTTGATGCGTATAAAGATGGCTTCAAACGTTTACTTTATCCATCTATAGAGAGAGAGGTATTTGCATGGATGAAAGAAAAGGCAGATGCATCTGCCATAGAGGTTTTTGGTAAAAATATGACGCAACTCTTTATGAGTCCACCTGTGGTGGGGAAGGTGCTACTGGGGGCTGACCCTGCGTACCGTACGGGGTGTAAGTTAGCAGTCATCGATGAAAATGGAGACTACCTAGACCATGCTGTCATCTACCCTGTACCCCCACGAGAGGAGTATGAAAAATCACGTGACATAGTAGCCAAGCTAGTGAAGAAATATAACATCCAAGGCGTAGCCATAGGTAACGGCACAGCGTCTAATGAAACCCAAGCTTTTTTCGCCAAGCTCAATGCTGATGGCATCACCATCCCCTACACGGTAGTCTCAGAAGCTGGAGCTTCGGTCTACTCTGCTTCTGCCATAGCCTCTCAGGAGTACCCAGACTTAGATGTCACCATACGTGGGGCTATCTCTATCGCAGGGCGTTTGCGTGACCCACTGGCAACACTGGTGAAGATAGACCCCAAATCTCTAGGCATAGGACAGTACCAACACGATGTAGACCAGAAGCTCTTAGAGCGTAAACTAGGAGAAGGGGTAGAGGACATCGTAAACCGTGTAGGAGTGGAGGTGAACTCTGCTTCGACGTCGCTGCTGAGCTATGTGGCAGGGGTGGGTGCAAAGGTGGCAGAGAATATTGTGAAGCATCGTGAGAGTGAGGGTGCTTTTGACTCTAAAGCCTCTTTGCTAAAAGTCAAGGGGCTTGGCAAAAAAGCCTATGAGCAAGCCGCAGGGTTTATGCGTATAAGAGAGGGCAAGAGTATCTTCGACAACACAGGCATACACCCCGAGAGCTACGCCATCGCAAAAGCCCTAGACAAATACGATGAGCTAAGCGACACAGCCACTATATCCAAAGCGTTAAACGTAGGAGAACCCACCCTCAAAGACATCATCAAAGAGCTATCCAAACCAGGCTTCGACCCACGAGAAGAGCTACCAAGCATCCCGTTCAAGCAAGGCATGAGAGACATAGAGCAACTCAAAGAGGGTAGCATCGTCTCAGGTGTGGTACGCAACATCGCAGACTTCGGAGCCTTTGTAGACATAGGACTCAAAAATGACGGGATGATACATATCTCTGAGATGAGTGAAAAACGCATCAAGCATCCCTTGGAAGTATTGAGTGTCAATCAGTATTTGGCTAGGGTCGAGGTGATACGTGTGGATAGGGAGAAGGGGAAGGTGGGGTTGAGTATAAAAAGTATATTATAATATACTTTAACCTATTATAAAGCATTTAAGAGATATTATCATATCTATAAGGATATACTATGTACCTATTAAAAACACCCAAAGAAGTCATAAAAGATTTAGCGACGCGTATAGAAGAGGAGAGAAAAGTCCAAAAACTCTCTCAACAAATGTTGTCTACTAAGGCTGATATCCCCCTACCAACCTATAAGGCATTTCTTTATCATCAAAAACTCTCTGTAGAAAGCTTGATTAAACTACTTTTTGCACTACGTATGCATGACAATATAGAGGGACTACTCAAACAACGTACCCATCAAACATTGGCAGACCTAAAAGATGATACCTTACCAAAGAGAGTGCGTAAATGAACCTAGAAATCTACCCACATATATATGGGCAAAAGATAGGCACGCTACTACTCAAAGAGGGGCGTGTGTATTTTGAGTATGATGCAGACTTTAAGCGTAGTGGACTAGAAATATCACCACTCAAATTACCATTGTCAAGTACACAACTTTATACTAACACAGATGATGTGAACTATTATGGAGGACTGGCAGGGATATTTCATGACTCTTTGCCTGACAGGTTTGGTACCAAGGTCATAGAGCGTTACTTTGAATCTAAAGGCGTAGCTTCTCATGAACTAAATCTCATACAAAAACTTATGTTTGTGGGCAACAAAGGCATGGGTGCCATTACTTATGAACCCAATGAAAAGTTACTTGCACAGCATGATACTAAAGAGATGATAGAGATAAGTAGCTTTGCAGACAATGCTAAAAAAGTGATGCAAGGGGAATCATTGGAGGTAGTAGATGGTGTACTAGCTTTTATGGACTCTGCTGCATCTGCTGGTGGGGCTAGAGCTAAGGCGGTGGTAGGCTATAACCCACAAAGTAAAGAGATGATATATGGGCTTAAAGACACCTTGCCAGAAGGGTATGGACATTGGCTACTCAAGTTTGATGAAGCCAAAGAGAGTGGCGGTAGTAGTGACTATACTAAGCTAGAGTACCTTTATATGCAGATGGCTTTAGAAGTAGGCATATACGTACCTAAGATTGATTTACTTACGCATGGTAACCTATCGCACTATATGATAAAACGTTTTGACAGAGTAGAGAACGAACGTATACACCTGCACTCACTTTCTGGACTTACCCATAGTAATATACACATACCCAAGCACTATAGCTATGATGACCTTTTTCGTGTCACACGCTACCTCACAGGTGAACAGTCGGCTGTAGAGGCTCAGTACCTACGTATGCTTTTTAACATCATGGCACGCAACCAAGACGACCATGCAAAGAACTTCGCTTTTATGATGGACAAGCAGGGCAGATGGAGCATCTCTCCTGCCTATGACATCACCTACGCGAACGGTGCAGGCTACACAAAAGAGCATCAACTCTCACTGGGAGGTCGTACTAGTGAGTTTGACCGTAAGTTACTACTAAACGTAGCAGATGAGCAGTCTATCTCTGTGAAAAAAGCAGAGCAGATGATAGAACTGTGTGCAGATGTGTTGAGCGGGTTTTCTAAGAGGGCTAGGGAGTTGGAGATTTCTAAAGAGACTGTGGAGAGGGTAGGTAAGGCTCATCAGTTGGAGATGTGAAAAATATGTTAATTTGAAAGATTTTTTAAAGACCTAAAGGTTTTTAGATAAAATGTATCTATTAACTTTTAGGAAGTACCCATGTCAAACACTAACACCATAAAATGCCCAAACTGTCAAACTGAGATAGATATAGATGAAATTTTCTATCATCAGATAGAAGAGCAGTACAAGCAAAAAAATGTAGCAGAACAGAAAAAACTTCGTGATGAGGTAGAGGCGAAGCGTCTGGAATATAAGCAGGCTTTTGACTCTCTCAAAGCCAAAGAGACGGCGGTGCAGGAGGAAAAAGAGAAGTTTGATGAGGAGCTACGTAAGGCGACTAAAGAGCAGTTACGCATAGAACGTGCCAAGCTTCAAGAGGAGCTTAAAAAGGAGCTTGTAGAAGAACAAAGTGCTTCTATGGCACTGTTGCAAAAAGAGCTTGAAGAGAAATCGTTACAAGTACAAGAGCTTAATGCTTCTAAAGTGATGATAGAAAAACTCAAACGTGAGAAAGAGGAGATAGCTTCTCAGGCTAAACTTGAAGCCCAAAAAGCATTGGGTGAGGAACTCAAAGCTGAAAAAGAAAAACTTGCAAAGCAAGCACAAGAGCTCAAAGAGCAAGCCCTCAAAGAGATTCGAGAAGCCTCAGAACTAGAACTCAAAGCCAAAGATGAGCAGATAGCACAAATGGCAAAAAGCATTGAAGATGCCAAACGTAAGTCAGAACAGGGGTCTATGCAGGTGCAGGGTGAGTCTTTGGAGACTATCATTGAGTCTTGGTTGGCTGGGCAGTTTCCTTTTGATACCATTGATGAAGTTAAAAAAGGTGCATTTGGTGCAGACTGCATACAGACCATCCATACCAGAGAGCTTCAAAACTGCGGGGTCATTTGTTATGAGTCTAAAAATACCAAAGCATGGTCTGATGGCTGGATAAGCAAACTCAAACAAGACATGCTCAAGGTGAATGCAGACTTAGGTGTGCTTGTAAGCTCTGTATACCCAAATGACATGGACAGAATGGGCTTTGTAGATGGTATTTGGGTCTGTAGCTTAGATGAGTTTAAAGGGTCTGCTAGTTTGTTACGTGAGAGCCTCATCCGTGTGCATAAAAGCGTACAAAAAGAGGAAAACAGAGGTGACAAGATGGCACTGCTTTACAACTACCTTACGGGCAATGAATTTGGTATGCAGATGAACTCCATAGTAGAAGGCTTCATGACCATGCAAACGGAGTTAGACAAAGAAAAACGCTCTCTCATGGCAGCATGGAAACGTAGACAAAAGCTCATAGATGGTGTACTGCAAAACACCACAGAGATGTATGGCTCGTTACAAGGCATAGCAGGGGCTGGTGCATTGGGGCATATAGAGGCTTTGGAGTTGCCTGATGGGTTGGAGGATAATGTCGAATGAAACTTTACATCATTGCAGGGGCAAATGGTAGCGGCAAGACTACTTTTGCCAAATCTTTTGCTCAGATACATGGGCTATACCTTATCAATGCAGATGAGATAGCAAAAGAGCTTGACCCTGAGAATATCACCAAACATCAAGTTAAAGCAGGGCGTATCTTCTTTGAAGAATTAAACAAAAGGTTGAGTGAAAAGAATGCTTTTATTGTAGAGACTACCTTGTCTGGTAAGTATCTTGTAAAGTATATAAAAAAGGCACAAGAGAATGGCTTTGTTGTGGAGCTACTATATTTATTTTTAGAGAAGCCTGAGACTAATATTACTAGGGTATATAATAGGGTTTTAAATGGTGGTCATCATGTCCCTAAAAATGATATAATAAGAAGATTTTACAGAAGTAAAGAGATGTTTATGAACACGTATGAAAAGCTGGTTGATAAGTGGACGATATACTACAACTCTGATGAAGTCTTTGAAAAAATTGCTAATGATGAAATGATATATGATGAAGATAAATGGCAAGAGTTTAAAAAGGATATTTTGTGACAAAAAAAATAGAAATAACTGATGATATGATACAAGCCATAGCTAACAGTGCTGTACGAGAAGCACAAAGAAAAAGCCTAGAAAATGGCATACCCAATGTCTATAGTAAAAACGGTGTACTCTACTTCCAACTTCCAGATGGGACTATCACGATGGAGAATCCTTTTGAAAAGGGTGAGTTGAAAGAGCGTTTGGATGCTTTGACTAGTAAGTAGACAATTAAGGACAAGATAGAGGATGAGGAGAGTGACTAGGGTTATCATTATCACCTGACACCTAATTTTTGAATTTTTTTCACTCTTTTTTGAATCAAAAAATTTATAATGCTAATTTATTTTCAAATGATGAACTAATTCGTTGATATATAGGAAGTCCATATGTATCTTCTTCTGTGAGCTTAATAATTCCATCAAAATAATCAGGTTTATATATTCCATTTTTTCCAAGCCAAGATTTTCTTAACATGGAAATCCATTCCTTTTCTTCTGGGCACTCTAGTTTTAATCTCGATGTTGAATTTAAATAAGTTGAAATTTTTTCTTCAGGAATCCATAATTTTAAATAATCTGAAAAATATATTTTTTCTTGTATAACTTTTGTCTTTGCCAATGATACAATATTAGCAGTAAAAAAATTTGCGTTATCTAAAAACTTATCAGATGCATTACAGCAAGAATGTCCATCAGAGTGTATTAATAAATCATTGTCAGCAAATCCAAATAGAATATTTTTTGATTTTGTATAGTGCCATAGTTTATGTAAATGATTTATCCGATATTCTAGTGGTAGAATATATTCTCTACCATATTGTTTCGCACCCATCTTTTTATAAAATTGAATTGGGTTATTGTTTAGAATATTTTTCAAGGTCTTACCAAAGTTTTTATTTGCATCTAAAGATACTTTTAAATATTCAAATGAAATTTGATCTATACCAAGTTCAGATGCCATATCTATTAATTGATATGCTTGATCTTCAAATCCAGGTATTATAGGTTGAAAACGAAGAGAAATAGGAATATTTTCCTTTTTTAAATTTGAACAACATTTAAAAATGTCCTCTATTGATGAGCATCCCTTATCAACAAGAACCCTTAATTCATCATTGATTATAGTTACAGATATCCGTACATATACATTGCTTTCTTTTAACAGGTCAACATATTTTTTAGTACCAATTAATGCACTTTTAGTACTAGTAATAAAAGGGTAGTTAAATTCATTCAAAACTTCAATAAATTTATATGTTACACCTTCTGTCTCTTCTATTTTTGAAAAGGGGTCACTCATACCACCCAACTGAAAAGGAATTCTCTGTTCTATAAATTCATCTAATGCTGAATTTATGAATCCCCTTTTGATACGCAAAAACCTATCTCTTAATGCCTTGGGACTACCTATTTGCATTTTGCTATCTCTACCAAAACCTTCTCGTGTCGCAGCAAAACAATATTCACAGCCAAATTGACATTTATTGTAAGGATCCAATCGTAAAGGTGTTGAACAAAATGATAATTGGCTAGTTAAACCTTGAGCATATTTATATGTCTTTTTCAAATATTTTCCATAGCATATTCATATCCAGATTGGATATGGTGAATAAGCACATACCCAAAGAGCAGTAAACTTAAAATTAGTAAAATGATTATTAGAATTCTCACAAGTAAAAATTTCTCCGAGAATCTACCAAAAATTTCCCAAAAGATTTCCTTTTCTGATTCAGTTACATCTGATTCATTTAATATAGGCATTCCAAATTTGTATGTTATATCTTTAAATTTCCAATAATATATTGTTTGTTCTTTTGTTACACTAGGATTATTGTCGTCATCAGGTATTGTATCTGAGGTAGTAATAAATTTTTTTTCACACATTCTCTCAATAAATTTTTTTGTGTTGGCTATATCTACGGCTTGATAAACTAAATTACGTGGTGAATGCCCATATTTTTCATAATCTTTATAATTATTATATTTACGAACAAATTTGGGAATAGCTAGAATATATAATATATATGCTATAAAAAATGATAAAGAAGAAAACCACATTATTTCCCATGAAAATGGTAATGACATAGGAATTATTAATTCTGGTTTTGCAAAAGTTAACTTTAACTCTTTTGGTGCTTTAGATAATAAGTTTACAATGATTGGGATTAATGTAAACCATGTAATAAGATAAATAACAAACTTAAGTTGAAAAAATGATTTAAATTCTTCCCATCTTGGAACTTTGGTAATGACCCATCTTTTAATATTTTTCATTCTAGTTTCCTACCTTTTATTTCCATATCAATTATAACATATTTAAAAAAAATTAGATCAGTTGATAATAAGAATTAAAAAAAGTTCTATAAAGATGCTAGCAGATAACAACAAAACCACCACACTTTCGCTATAATCCCCCATGTTAAAATACCTACAACCTTACGATACTAAACTCCAAGCACAGATACAACAGCTCTTAGACAATGACACACTAGGAAAATACATACTCTCCAAATATACCAGCGTACATAGCTACAGTTCTGACAAGGCTTTGTATGGTTATGTGATGGAGTTAAAAAATAGTTTTATGAAAGGTAGCTCACCCATAGCTAAGGTGATGTACGATACCAAGATACGTGACGTCAATGCCGCTTTGGGTACACATACTTACGTGAGTAGGGTACAAGGTGGGAAGCTAAAGGCAAAGCATGAGATACGAATAGCACACATTTTTAAGCCCATGCCTGAGCCATTTTTAAAGATGATAGTCACCCATGAACTAGCCCACCTCAAAATAAAAGAACATAACAAAGCCTTTTATAAACTGTGTGAACACATGGAACCTGAGTACCACCAACTAGAGTTTGACTTGAGGGTATACTTGACATACAAAGAACGCTTTGGGTCTTTGTGGTCATAGCGTATATTTGGGACGTAATTTACTATATTCATAAAAATATGACAATTTGACATATTTTTACCTCTTTCATTTTTATTGTGTCATACTACTCACTAGAAAGTAAAGGTCACAAAATGTGACCTTAGAAAAAAGAGGGTAGACATGAATGAATTGACCATACCTATGCATCATAAAATATACACATTACGGGGCAAGCAGATAATGATTGATAGTGATTTGGCAGAACTGTATGAGGTTAGCACGAAAAGACTAAATGAACAGGTAAAAAGAAATCTCGAAAGATTTCCAGATGATTTTATGTTTCAGTTAAGCGAAACAGAGTATGAAAACTTGATGTCTCAATTTGCAACTTCAAGCATAAATAAAGATGATTCTTTAAGGTCGCAAAATGCGACCTTAGAAAACAGTTTAAAAAGGTATTTGGTATTTTAGATAGTCTTGTAGAAGAGACACAAAAGACCGATGAAAAAGTGATGGGATTTATAAAAAATGCGTGAACTAGCCAATCGTTTTGGAGACAAAAGTGAGAATTTGGCTACTCAGTTTTTAGAACAAGAAGATTCTATATCTATATGGAGTGTTAAGTTATGAATATAAATATCGTTTGCCCTCATTGTCTTGAAGTCAGTAGTGTGGAAAAAAAAGAGTCCTATATTTCTGAAAAGTGTACAAAGTGTGGAGACTCACTTTTGGAGGCTAAGCCACTCACTGCAAATGTAGTCATCTTAGAACACTTTATGAAAAACTCAGATTTGCCCATAGTGGTAGACTTTTGGGCACCTTGGTGTGGGCCGTGTATATCTATGGCTCCTCATTTTGAAAAAGCTGCCCTCGCTATGCCCCTGCAAGCACAGTTTTTAAAGATAAACAATGACAATGAACAAACATTAGGCTCTAAACTCCTCATAGTAAATATACCCGCTGTGCTAATGATTAGAGAGGGAAAAGAGATAGCTAGATTTACTGGTATGCGTAGTAGTAAGCAGATACAGAAGTGGGTGGAGCGGTATGTTTGAGTTGATGTTGAGCTAAAATCACATAGGTGCTACCACAACATTGTGTGACTTTAAAATACTACTCCTTAGAATGTATGCTAAGGAGTATGCCCAGACTAAGCAAAAATCTTTGGTACACCAAACTTGTCATGCATTTGATTGGCAAGTTGAGTTGAGATACCAAGACCTTTTGCGAGGTCTGCGAGGTATTGTGCTTCTGAATTTTTATCTAAATCGATTGCCATGAGTGATACAGCGTAAACTTGTTGTGCCATATCTCTAGGAACAGTACGGGAAAATGCCTGAACGTCCAATGGTGCTGCAAATTCTCTTTTAACAAAATCAATCTCATCTTGTGTGACATCACCAAGTTTAGCGATGACTTTTTCTTGTTCTTTTTGGTCGATACTCCCATCTGATTTTGCAGCATTTATCATAGCACGGATAACGAGTGCAGCATCATTTTGGGCATCTTGCTTGTTTACCTCTAAGGGGAGGACATCATAACTGTCATTGGCAACATTTGGATTGTTTTGTTGGGCATGTTTGGCTATGGCACTGGTCAGTAAACCACCAAGACCTCCTGCACCACCTAGTCCACCAGTGTTGTTGTTTTTACCTATGCCAAGTAAGTCTTCTAAGTCTGAAGCACTAGTAGGTGTACGTCCTGTAGAGTGTGTTTGAGGAGCTGCACCACCTACAAGAGACCCTAGTAAGTCACCAAGACCTCCTCCAGAACTTTTTGATTGAGATCCGCCGATGAGCGAACCGAGCAAGTCACCTAACCCTCCAGCTCCAGCACTACTAGAAGAAGGCTGTCCTGCACCGACAAGTGAACCTAAAATATCACCTAGTGTACCACCACCTTGTGTTTGTTGATTTTGTGACCCACCAAGAGCTGCACCTATAAGGGAGCCTAAGACATCTCCCCCAGAACCTTTAGAGAGGGCACCACTAGCAAGTAAACTTCCGAGTATTTTTGTTAAATCCATACTTCATCCTTTTTATTGTGTTTATGTACTTAAAGTATACACGATAAATATTATAGAAGCATAAGTATTTTTTATAAAATGATAAAAAATCTGATATATTTACATAGTTTTATATATAATGAGACAACAGTACATAAAAAGAGAAAAGATGCCAACACTAAAAATATCAAACACCGTTACACTAGATGAAAATGAAATAGAGATATCTGCCATACGAGCCAGTGGTTCTGGTGGGCAGAAGGTCAACAAGGTTTCTGCTGCCATACATCTTCGTTTTGATGTGGCTGCGTCTTCTTTGCCAGAGTACTACAAAGAAAAGCTACTTAAAAGTAAAGACAAACGCATAACAAAAGAGGGCATAGTGGTCATCAAGTCTCAACAGCATAGAAGCCAAGAGCAAAACAGAACGGAAGCTTTGGAGCGTTTGGTTGAGTTAGTTAAGAGTGTAAATGTTGTGCAGAAAAAGCGTGTGCCTACTAAGCCTACAAAAGGTTCTGTGGGTAGACGTCTGGACTCAAAAAAGAAGCAGGCTAACAAGAAAAAATTGCGTGGAAGAGTAGATGGAGAATAGATGAACACAAGAGAAAAAAGTATAGACGATGAAAACATAGAACTATTGGTAAGAACATTTTACCCTGAAGTCATAGCAGATGAGATGATAGGTCCTTTTTTTATAGAGAAGCTAGGTGAGGACATAAAGAGTGATGCGTGGGAAGAGCATTTGGTTTTACTAACACAGTTCTGGAGGTTTGTGGCTTTGTATGATGATGAGTATACGGGAAACCCATTGCGACCGCACTTTGACATAGTTGGGTTAAGTAAAAGAGCTTTTGAGCGTTGGCTTACTTTGTTTTATGAAGCAGTAGATGGTGTGTACGATGAGAAGTCGGGAACGTTGTTTAAGCAAAAAAGTGCAGAGATAGCTGAGAACTTTATGCGTAGACTAGAGTTATAGGCTATAATCACACATCAAAACAAGGCTAACCTATGGCAAAACATCCAACACTTCTACAACATTTTCGTTCTTTCGCTTACCAAAACAACATTAGTGACTTTGACAAGGCATTAGAATATTTTACAGTCTTTGGTGGCACAGGCTGGGAGGTAGATAGTTCTAAAAGTGTAGCAACACTCATCGAAGAAAAAGTACTTGCTAACTATGAGCCTTTACACGAGAGTATGACACGTTATACACACAACAACGGTTTGTATCATATGATATTGACCATTATCGCTTTGGGTGTGAACCATGAAAATGATGTGCTAAAGAAAGCAAAAGTGGGTAAAGAAAAAGGTGAGGAAGCTATAGACTACCTAGTTAGCAAGAGTCTCATCAAATTTGATTTGTCTGTAGAAAAACCTCTTGTTGATGGTGGTGGTAAATCGGACAGAATACTGTTCGATTTACCTTTTATGCGTTTTTGGTTTGCTATGATTTCGCCCAACTACCAAAGCATCGTAGAAGGTGATTATGATGAGTTTGCAGAAAAATGGCACAAAATAAGAGACAATTTTTCCATTTTACTCAACAATCTTTTGCTCTTAGAGTTAGTTAAAGAAACATTTAACGCTAAGTCTAAAAATGACCCTATAGTCAAAATAGGTAGTTACTACGACAAAAAAATAGAGATAGACATACTAGCAAAGAGAAAATCGGGAGCTATGATAGCTGCTTCGTGTAAGTACTCTAAAGAACCCGCAAAGAGTAACATGATGGACACGCTTATACAAAAGTGTACAAAAGCAGAACTTGAAGTTACTGACTATGCACTTTCTTCTAAAAATGGCTTTACTTCAGAAGTAGAAGCGTTGAGGGAAAAAGAAGTAGTACTTTTGTCTGGAACAGACCTTTCTTCACTGCTAGATAACCTTAGTGAAGATGACTTGTTAGTGTACAAAAATAAAAAGTATTAAATACATATCTATTTGTAAAACCATATACTAAATAATTAGTTTATATTATACTATTTATTAATCTAATAATGAAAGAATATAATGATTACTAGCTTTAAAAATACGATAGTTACACTATGTAAGGCATGTATCTTTCTATGCTTAACTTACACTACTGCAAGTACTGCCAAAGACCATGATTTAACTCAGACACAGTTAGATGCATTTTTGGGGATTATCACAAATTTTATATTGGATGATGGGGAAAGGGTACTTACTATTACATCTCTTTCTACCGTAGTATTAGAAGAAAATAAGCCTTTCTCTTTTAGTATACATTCTGTTTATGCAGAGGGGAATGTAAGCTATGAAATGTATGGGACTGACAGTGCGTACTTTACATTAAACCCAAATACAGGTCAAGTATCTATAAAATCACTGCCCGACTATGAAATAAAAAACAGATATAGCATTATTGTTAAGGTGACAGATAGTGAAGGAAATGTTGCAACAAAAAGTATCACGATTGTTATAAAAAATGTTTTTGAAGTTCCTGTAGGGAAGACTGCTTTTAACATGTATGATGAGAGTACATTTTCTCCATCAACATGTACTCCGCTTAGCATAGTAGACCCTATAGGTATCTTTGCCTCACCAAGTGGTAGCAGTAGTGCTACAGGTACAAAAGCCGACCCACTTGATTTACAAACGGCACTACTCAGTAACAACATTGTAAAAGATGGAGATACCTTGTGGCTTATGGAAGGTATCTACAAAGGGACGTATAGTAGCGAACTAAGAGGAAGTGAAAACAACCCAATTGAAGTACGACCTTACCCTGGGAAATATGTTGCTATTGACACGACAGATGCAGTATCTGGCTCTGGTTTACGCATCAACGGAACATGGACTAACTACTACGGCATAGAAGTCACAAGTTTTGATGGCAATAGGGTTTCTTATGTAGACAACTCTTCTAACCCCTCAGATATTACGCTTAATGCAGGTGTAAATATTTTGGGTTCTACGAACAAAGTGATTAACTTTGTTTCACATGACAATGTAAGTGGTATAGATGCTTGGAGTAAACGACATGATGGATTTACAGGTATTGATACAGAGATTTATGGAAGTGTTATTTACAATAACGGTTGGAGTGCTCAACCTTCAGATGGCTCTTATGGTCGTGGGCATGGACATGCTATGTATACACAAAACCATGATGGCATCAAGAAAATAACGAACAATGTCATCTTCTATGGTTTTGGCACGGGGATACATGCCTATCAGACAGGAAAAGTTGTTCAAGATGGTATCTTAAGAGGTATAGAAAACTTTGATATACAAGACAATACATGGTTCCTAACGGGAGCTTCAGATATACGTAAAGGTATGAAAAAATATGACTGTCTAGTAGGTGGATACCAACCTGTTAAAAATCTTGTACTTAAAAATAATCAAGGGTATTCTGACATAGGTCGTACGATGTTAGGTTATGCTTCAAACTATAAAGGGGTGCAGTTCTATAATGAAAATGCATTGTTAGAAAACAATTATCTCGTACAAAACCTGAAATTACAAAGAAATTGGGATAATGGTGCTATTGGTATAAAAAATACATCGGTTTTTCATGGTATTACGGGTGATCAAAATTTTCTAAATGACTTAGGAGGTAATGTAAATACTTCTGAGCCAACAAGTGGTAAAAAAATATTTTATATAAAAAATGCCTACGATAAAAGAAGAGGGCGTATTACTATTTTTAACTTTGACAGAGATGCAACTGTCTCGGTTGATTTATCTCAATTAATGAAAGTTGGTTCTGCGTATAGAGTGCATTCTGTGTTTGACCTTTATGGAGAAGCTGTCGTGAGTGGGGTGTATACTGGTAGTACTGTTGACATACCCATGGGTACGGTACTCCCTCCTCAACCTTATGGTTTAGAAGGTGCAATCAATGCAAGTGAAGGTGATGATCCAAAAGAGTTATTTGGTGTTTTTATAGTTACACACGCAGCTTGCCAGTAGTTTTTCCCTATAAATAGTAAGGAATTTTTTGGCTATCAAAAGTATATTCGGCTAAAGACTACGCGTAAGTGAAGTGTTTTAAGTTTGCTAAGGTTTTAGCAGAGGCTATGAGCTGTTCATAGTCCAGAGGATTTCCCTCCATGCATACCCATACTAAAGAAGGTATCTTCTCTAGCGACTTAGCATCTGTGAGTTTGTTGTGTGCTAGGTCTAAAAACACTAAAAGTTCCATGTTGCTAAGACAATCTAGATTGGATATAAGGTTATGGTTAGCTTCTACTTTTTTGAGTCTTTCCATATTCTGTAGCGGTGTTATCTCAGATATCTTATTATGTTTCATAAATACATGTCGTATTTTAGGTAATTGATGAAGAACATCTATGGATTCTATATTATTGTTAGAAAATGATAGTTTATGTAGGTTTGTGAGCGGAGCTATGGTATCTATAGATGTTAATTTGTTGCGTGAAAGAGACAATGAACCAATCCATGTGAGTTCTTTGATTGACTCAGGAATACTTTCAAGTTCTAAACCACTGAGATTGAGGTAGGGTATTTTGTCCGCTTTACATTGGGCTATTTTTTCTTCAGCTATCTCTTGTGACATGGGCAACAATCCTTTTTTAACTATCCTTATATTGGGCAACATCATAGCATAAGTGAGTTATAATTACACAATACAAATAAGGTTTTACCATGTCAAATAATGAAATAAAACATCCAACACTTCTACAGCAGTTTCGCTCTTTTTGTTACCAAAACAAAGTCACAGACTTTGAAAAAGCAGTAGAGTACTTCGCTGTTTTTGGTGGTATGGGTTGGTCTGTAGATATGAGTAAATCTCTTGATGTACTCATCAAAAATAAAGTGCTAAACAACTACCGTTACATACATGGTGACCTTACTAAAATCACCCACTCAAAACCCAACTACCATGCCATGCTTACAGCCATAGCTACAGGTGACAGACGTGAACACTCTGCATTTAAAAAAGTAAACATAGGTAGAGAAGACGGTGAAGAAGTGATAGACTTTCTTATAAAAGACGGTTTTTTGGTCTTTGACAAGTCTGTGGAAAAACCTGTAGATGAAAAAGACGGTATCTCAGATAAACTACTTTTTGTGACGCCGTTTATGCGTTTTTGGTTTGCTACGGTGTCTCCAACCTACAAGAGCATCAAAGAGGGTGAGTATGATGACTTTAAAAAGCGTTGGGATGGGATGAAGGGTGAGTTTTCTGCGTTGATTTATGTGCAACTGGTACGCGAGTTACTAGAACTTAGTTTTAAAGATGAGTTTGAAGGAGATGCCATAGAGTCCATAGGGTCTTACTATGACAAAAATGTAGAGATAGACATCCTCATCAAACGTAAGTCTGGGGCTATGCTTGCTTGTACCTGTAAACTAGGGAAACAAAAAGCAAATAAAGCTGAACTTACAAAACTAAAAGAGGCATGTAAACAAGCACAACTTGATGTAGAGAGTTATGTGATTTTTTCTAAAAACAAGTTTTCATCTGAACTCAAAAAAGAAAAAGGTAAAGAGCTAAGACTCTTTTCACTCAGAAACCTTGCAAAACTCATGGACAACCTAAGTGAAGATGACCGTTTAGAACATACAAATAAAAAATATTAAGAACGTATATTTAAAAAGTTTCTTGTACTGATGTCATCAAAAGGTTTGTTTAGTTTGTAGAAGGCTTCATAGCTTTTAAGTACACGTTTGAAGTCTGCACTTTTTTGACTCTCATTTTCTAAGACTTCACCCAGTGCTACTTTAGCAGCATCCATCATCTCTTTTGGAAATGTCTTTATCTGTACATTTTGGGGTAGTTCTTGCAGTGCTTTGGCATTTTTGTAGCGAAACTCTTGTAGCATGGTACCTGTCATCTCTTCACTAGCAGCAGTGATGATGGCTTTATGCTCTTCACTTAGCTTTTCCCAACGGGCTTTGTTGAACGTTATTTCTAAGATGCTTCCTGGTTCATGCCATCCTGTGTAGTAGTAGTCAGCAGCCTTAGAAAAGCCCATCATACTGTCTAGTGCTGGTCCTACCCACTCTGTGGCATCTATGGTACCACGCTCTAGTGAAGTATATATCTCTCCTGCAGGAAGCAGTACGGGGTTTACACCCAGTTTTTTCATCACCTCTCCACCAAGGCCAGGGATACGCATCTTTAAACCTTTGAGGTCAGCCAAGGAGTTAATGGGTTTTTTGAACCATCCACCCATTTGAGGGCCAGTTGTACCTCCTATGAGAGGGTAGAGGTTGAACTTACCGTACATCTCACGCCAAAGCTCGTAACCTCCTCCAAACTTCATCCATGTTATCATTTCTTCACTAGTGAGTCCTAACGGCATCCCACCAAAGATGCTAAAGGCAGGGTTTTTCCCTTTCCAGTAGTAGACTCCTGAGTGAAAAGCATCTATCTGTGCAGCAGAACAGCTGTCAAAAACTTGTAGGGCAGGGACTAAGATATTTTTAGGGTATATCTTTATCTCCAATGAGCCACCACTTAGCTCAAAACAACGTTTAGCAAAGTTGTCTACTCCCGTTCCCATGATGGGAAAATGTGCAGGCCATGAAGTAGCAAGTTTTAGGGTGACTTTTTTGGCTTTAGTAACGTTAACTGTGCCTTCTTTTGTCTCTTCTTCTGCTCTGTGACAGCCACTTACTGCTAGAGCAGTTGCTCCGAGTGCTGTGGTAGCTAAAAAATCTCTTCTTTTCATTGTGAAAAATCCTTGCATTAATTAGATAAATAGTAACATAACGCTTATTAAGGAGTGCTAGTGAATTGTCATATTTGTCAGCAAGAGACTATAGTGTTTACCCATGAAAAAACAAGTATAACTTACTATCACTGTAAGTCTTGCGAATACATCTTTAAATCTCCAGAGAATTACCAAGATTTTGAAGCACAAAAAGAACGCTATAACTTACATGAGAACAATGATGAAGATGCAGGATATATAGCATACTTTCAACGCTTTTTGGACTTTACTCTACCTTTGGTAAGCAGACCTAGAAGTGCCTTAGATTTTGGCTGTGGGCGTACCTCACTGTTAGCATCTCTGTTAGACAAAGAGGGGATAGCTTGTGATTACTATGACCCTATTTACCATACAGATACACTCGTAGAGGGTAAAAAGTATGACCTTATTGTTTCTACTGAGGTATTTGAACATTTACATCAGCCAAGTCGTGTGTTTGAAGATTTACTAGAGAAGTTACATACTGGAGGATATTTAGCCATACAAACGGAGTTTCATAGTAATGACATAGATAGCTTCCAAAAGTGGTGGTATCCACAAGACTCTACACATATAGTCTTTTTTAGAGCTAAAACCTTTGAAGTTTTATCTAAAAATTTTGGTTGTGTACTTCTCGCAGAGAATGGAAAAAATATGGTGATTATAAAAAAGTTTTAATGCTTTTACTTGTATTTGTATCATTGTTTGTTTTCTTTTTAATCTTAGCTCTAAAGGCACGTATATTTACAAGATGCTCTTTATATGTTTTAGAAAAGTTATGCGAGCCATTTTTGTTAAGCATAAAGAAAAGATAATCCGTTTGTGCTGGATGGTAGGCTGCTTGTAGTGCTTCAATACTTATTGTAGAGAGGGGGTGTGGTGGGATACCTTTGTATTTGTATGTATTATAGGTACTTGTATCATTTTTGATACGTTCAGGTGTGACGATGGTGTGTGAATATTTACCATAATTTAGTGTACCATCCATCTGAAGTTTCATGCTTTTGAGTAACCTATTGTAAATGACCGATGCAATAAATGGCATTTCATGAATAGCATTACTTTCTTTTTGGATGATTGATGCCATGGTAAGAAAAATCTTCATGTCTTTTTTTTGGATTTTTTTATGACAAAAATTTGTTTGAAAGTTTTCTAAAATTTTATTAGATGCATCAAATAGTATATTGATAGTTGTATTTTCATCAGCATGACGAGGTAAGTTGTAATATCCTGAAAAAATATTAGCTTCCTTGTATTTACTCTTTTTTTTGTAGTACGCTAAAAGTATCTTAGGGTTCAGTTTTATATCATTGGCAAGACGTGCTATAAGCTGTTGTGTCGTTTCTCCTGCAAATACTTTAATATTTAGACTTGGTTCATGATATGTATGTAAAGTATTTAAAAATTGAAACCGACCTTGTTTCTTTGCCTCTAATTGGTACCAACCTTTTTTTACTTTAGGCATGAGTTTCAATATATAGGCATCTATAGCATAGGTGTGATATCCTTTTTCATTGAGTGTGCATATAAGCGTTGAGATATTGGAGTCTTTGAGGTGAAAAGTTGTTTTTTTTGCAGGAAATGAAACAGCATTATAGGCTAAAAATAGAGCAATAATGAAAATACATGCTTCAATGCTAAATACCAATAAGCGGTACTTTTTTTTAATAAGCCTTTTCATTCTTTTCCTAATAATGTAGTGTACTATACTAGCATATTAGAATAAAAAAGAGACGATTAAAATAAACTGTACTCTTCTTTAATCGTATTTAATATGCTTTTGTCTGCATTGTAAATAAACGCATAGTTATAGTGTATGTTTTTAAGCAGCTCTCGTACTTCTTCTTCTGTTTTAAACCAATGTGGATGGTCGATACCTGGGATTTTTGTTTTTGGCGGGGAAAAGACAACTGACTTGACCCACATGTTACTACGCATCACGTACTCTCTGGCTTTGGTGATGTCTGAAGTGTTGTCAGTAAAGATGGCAACACGGTCAGTCTTACTAGCTTGCGTTGAACGTAACTTTGCATCTATAAAAACAGGTAAAAAGTGCTTGGTGTATTTGATACGGTCCATGGTGTATGGCATGTTATGTACAGTACAAAAATCAACAGCACGTAGAAGATACTCTAAGTGAAAAGGAATAAGCTCTTTTTCTTGATACAAAAAACCACCCACTTTATAGGTAGATTTAAAGAGTGTATCTGAGACTATGTAGCCATCAACCTCACGGTTTAACTTTGGAACGTCAGGTTTTATCATCTCCATGAGTTCTTTGTTTGTACCTACAAAAAGTGAAGCATCAGAATTGAGTATCTGTTCAAATGCTTTTCGCCAGTCATGGGGTATAAAGGCTACGTTACCTTTATGTTTGAGTATCATCTTTAAAAAAGTGAGTTCATGTTCGCTCAGTAGGTAAAATACTGCTTCTTTTTTGATGATGACATAACGGATGAGCTTAAAGGCTGCCAGTTGGATGTCTGATACTTTTATCCATGCGATTTCGTCATCATTCTTTATGATGTTTTCATCATCATAGATGATGGCATAGGCACCATTGGCTAGGGCTTGGTCTATCTCTTCTTGCTTAGAAGAGAAAAACAGATCACCGTGTTCCACTTTTGACTGATACACCGTCGCAGACTCTATGGCTTGTACTTGTGGAGAGTTTGTAAGGACTCCCTCTGTAAGATTTAAGATATCTTCTATTTTCATCATTAACCTATATTTGTTCCAGCCATTTTAGGCTGTTCAGGACGTATCATACAAAGTCCATTTTCATCTTTGGCAGCTAAAAGCATACCTTCGCTGACCATACCCATAAGTTTGGCTGGTTTGAGGTTTGCAACGACACAGACTTGCGTGTTTAGCATATCTTCAGCAGAGTACCACTCTTTTATGCCAGCTACGACTTGTCTAGGTTCTGCCTCTCCCACATCAACTTGAAGTAAAAGAAGTTTTTTACTCTTAGGGACTTCTTCAGCTTGAATCACAGTTCCTACTTTGAGTGAAGTTTGGAAAAATTGGTCTATACCAATGAGTGCGATGCCTTCAGTGGTAGAGGTTTCTTCTTTTATTACTTTTTTCTCAGCAATTTTAGTGTCTTTTGGTTCTATCTGTGTGAGTAAAGGCTCTTCTATACGTGGGAAAAGTGGGTCTACTTTTTCAAGTGTAAAGACTTCTAAAAGTTGTGTGTCTTTTACCATAGTTTTCCATGTGTTGGTGT
>Ga0256840_1001725_pt1 | contig 20128 bp, 20 predicted proteins | sample 355202metaG_FD_185969 | JGI IMG/M metagenome (GOLD analysis project Ga0256840, IMG submission 185969) | Hydrothermal vent microbial communities from Mid Atlantic Ridge, Atlantic Ocean - 355-202 | ecosystem: Environmental > Aquatic > Marine > Hydrothermal vents | place: Atlantic Ocean: Mid...
CATTTTCCATGAAATTGTCCAGAAGCTGGAACAGGATGGAATGCATTGCTGCAAAATCAAAACTCTCCGCCTGTTCCAGTATCACTTCCGGCTTCTGAATGTAGGGAGAATCTTCCAGAAGCTCATCACCGCAGTTCTTTACAAGGCCTTCAACAGATGCCTTGGTTGATTCAATATGAAATTGGAGCCCTAATACCCTGTTTCCCCAGAGAAATGCCTGGTTGTGACAGGCCTCGCTGCTGGCCATGTGCCATCCCTCATCCGGTATCCAGAAGGTGTCGCCATGCCAGTGAAAGGCATGGAATGTCCCTGGAATCTGCTTGAAAAATGGTGACTCCCATGCAGGGGGAGTAAGGGCTACCTGGTAGAAACCTATCTCCTTGAAAGGATTCTTCAGTACCCTGGCCCCGAGCAGGTGGGCCAGAAGCTGTGCACCAAGACAGATGCCAACTATTGGACGCTTCTGCCTGATGGCCTCTGTCAGGAAGGCAGCCTCCTTCCGGAGCCAGGAAAATTTTTCCTGATCGTGAACCCCCATTGGTCCACCCATGACTACTATGAGATCATGTCCTGAAGCGTTCGGAAGGGGCTCATCCTGGAAGAGCATGGTGCTGGACAGCTCCGCCTGTTTCGCCTCTGCCCAATCCAGAATGGCTTCCGGGGTTTCAAAGGGTACATGTTGCAGATAATGTATCTTCATTTTTAATCCCTTGGATAAGAATTTTTGTCGAGGTACCTCTCTCTGTCATCCATCTATTCAAGATGCATCTGTTTGAACAGGGCCTGTTGTGCCAGCTCTTTCCGTTTGATATAGCACTGGCGTACCAGCTCCATGTCCGCCACGAAGTGGTCGAGTTCCTGCATGGTCAGGGCCTGGGGCCCATCACAGAGGGCCATTTCAGGCCTGGGATGAAATTCCACCAGGATCATGTTGGCCCCGGCAATTATCCCCTGAGATGCGGCATGAAGTATATCCAGGATACCGTCAGGAGCCCGCTCCTTACTGCCAACAGAATGGGTAGGATCAATGCAGACAGGGAGCCTGGTCAGCCTCTTGACCACAGGCACATGGGCAAAATCCACAAGATTTCTATGAGGATTGCCAAGCCTGGTTTGAACGCCCCTCAGGCAGAATACTATGTTTCTGTTACCCTCACTTGCAATATATTCACAGGCATTCAGGGAATCCTCCAATGGCAGGGCCATTCCCCTCTTGTATAGCACGGGAAATCTGGTCTGGGATCCAGCGGCCTTGAGAAGCTCGAAATTCTGGGCATTTCTCGTGCCGATCTGGATCATTACGCCAGTGGGATTGCCAGCCTCCTCCAGGGCCTTGTCTATCTCTTCGATATGGATCTCCTTGAGGACCTCCATGGCGATCACCTTGATCTCATACTTGCCTGCCAGCTCAAAGACCCACGGCAGACAGGTCTTGCCATGCCCCTGAAAGTCATAGGGGCTGGTTCTCGGCTTGTATGCCCCCATTCTGGCAGTCTTTATCCCAACACGCTGCATGTTTCTGAACATGGTTTCCACATTGTCCGGCGTATCCACGGCGCATGGCCCCATAAAGCAGTTGAAACTGTTCTGGGAAAACTCTACTCCATTATATGTAAAACCAATGTCATCTAACTGCCCGCCATGTTTACCGATCTGGCGGTACTTGCTTGAGACCCTGACCACCTTTTCAACACCAGGCATCTTTTCGATGGGTTCCTTTGGTACGTGATGGGTAGGGCCGATAAGATAGACCTCAGTAACTACCCGTTGTGTACCTCTTACCCCGGAGAGCCTTGTCTTTATGTCCGGAAACTGTGATATGAAATTGAGGAGCTGTTTGATCTCCGGGCCTGATGGGTCCACATCGGGTTTCATTATGACTATCATCTCTGTTCAGGTCTCCTTCTCTGTTCTGGATTTTATGCCCTCCCTATTCTTTCACAAAAAAAAGGTTTGTAAAGGCTGTTTGGCAAAGTTTCAGAAGCCCTTTATCAGGCAGAGAGGAGCATATGAAAACTGTGCTGCATTATTCCGGAAGCAGATAGGACTTATGCGATCTCAACTCCTTTTATATCGGTTGAGATGTTGGAATGGGGCGGCTGGCAAAATAGTGGTAAAAGTACAACAGGTTTAGCAGGTTAAGTGGATGGCCAGGGCAACCCTGTCCAGACCTTCCATCTCTATAAGCTCATTGAAGCGCATGGTAGCCAGTTCGCTGGGAAGGGTTTCCATCCTTATCCCCTTTTCTGCCAGGAACTGTTGCAGTCCAGGAGCAACTTTCATCATGCCCGAGGCCCCGGTGCCAACCACAAGGGTATGGGGTTTGGCCGCTATTACATCAGTAATATCCTGCTGCTGCAGCAGGTGTCCCTTCTGACGCCACCAGTCCTGAATAACCTTGCCTTGAACTATCTTCAGATCCTTGGTGTAGTCTGAACCATCTATGGAGATGGCTCCGAACCGGTATGACGTAATCTGCATGCTCAAATCCCTCTCTTGACAATCCAGGATGACAGGCAATTAAACCCTGTTCGAGCTCAGGAGCAGGGACACCTATCTGATGTCCCCGTATCTGCTAAGAATGGTTAGATTCCTGTTTCTGGCTATTTTTTCTTTTTGGTATCGCTCTTCTTCTTTATGGGAATGTTGGCCTCTTTCAGGAATTCGTCCACAGGGTTCGGTCTTTTTGCGGTCTTTTTGGGAAGATCCACTCCACGCGCCCTGAGCTCGCTAACTATCTTGGAAACCTGAAACTTGCTTATTCCGAGTTCTTCTGCAATCTGGGAGGCAGTCATCTCGGAATAGTTTTCGAATACGAACTTCACATCATTTTTGTTGAAGGGGCGGCTGCGTTTTCTTGGCATAATTTGCTCCTTTCCTTGATTAGAGTTTTGATATTAAAAAATTCTGTTTTTAATGATCACTTTACTTCGATTTGGATCAATAAGGAGATAAACTTAAAAAACTTTTAATATTTATACACCGTTGTTTTAATTATGCAATAGGTTCTATGGAAATATATTGAAAAATTATATTTCAGGTGGTGTTAAACTGGTCATTTGCTGATAATTGGTCAGATCATAACCTATGGGTGTTATGGTGATATAATCTCTTTTAAGCCAGTAGATATCGCAATCAGTGTCTGGAATTTCATCTATGTTGGCAAGGCATTGCCAGAAGTATATATTACCACGCGGATCTATCCTCTCCTCAAACCTCTCCTTGAAGTTGAATGTAGCCTGTTTCGTAACCTTTATACCTTTTATTCTGTTCAGCCCTACAGGAGGAACATTGACATTGACTGAGAGCTTGTCTCTCCTCTTGGCGAGCCAGTTTACCATTTTTTTTGCATAAAAGGCAGCAGTACAGAACTGTGGGTCTGAGAGGGTATCTATGGATATGGCCATGCTCTTTATCCCAAGGATGGCAGCCTCGGTGGCTGCAGATACAGTACCGGAATAGAGTACGTTTATACCTACATTTGCGCCAATATTTATGCCTGATACCACCAGGTCAACGGGTTTGTCTGCCAGGCGGTTTACTGCCAGCTTTACACAGTCTGCAGGGGTTCCGTCTATGGCCCATCCCCAATCCTGGGAAAAGCGGCTCTTCCTGGCCTTTATGGGATCGGAGAGGGTAATGGCATGTCCAACTGCGCTCCTCTCCCTGTCAGGGGCCACAACAGTTACCTGGTGTTCAGGTGCAAGGGCCTCATATAGGGCGCATAACCCAAGTGCATGTATTCCGTCATCGTTTGTCAGGAGAATATGCATGGTTTCAGTTCCTGGTAGTTTTTTCCTGTAACAAGATCGGTTTAAAGCAAAAGGTGTTAGGTGACTCAGGCCTGTTTTCAGTTAGCATAACGGTCCGGAAGGGATCACGATTTTTTGCTGACGGTAACTCCATAGCCCAGCTTCTGCAGCATAGCCTGAAGATCCATGAAAGGGATCTGTCCAGGGGCTGTACTGCTGCCCTCATCTGTTGCTGCAAAGGTGAGCATGCTGCCCATGAATGGTGCAGATACCCTGGAATATCTCCCAGCCTCCCCCATGCAAAATGCAATGAGTTTGATTCCGTGTCTCTTTCTTGCCCTGGAAAACAGCGGCACCACTCGGCAGAAGTCATGGGATTCCCTGGCCATTGTTACCATCTTGATGATCTCTGCCCCGGTATCAGCAGATCTGTCCAGAATTGAAATCAGTTCGGGGGTATCAGGGGTTCCGGAGAAGTCATGCCATGAAACTATAGGTCTTATACCGCGGTTTTCTGCCTGGGCAATGAGATCCTGACGCCTGTCCTGTTCGGTTTGCAGCTCAATATCCATGAAGGCAGGATCTGCCTGCAGGGCCATGGAGATCAGATCCAGTCTTTCTGCTTCGCTGCCAGAGAACATTCCTCCTTCATCCGCCTTTCGGCACGTAAAGATGACCGGTGCAGCCGAAACATCGACCAGTTCCCTGAGATATTGCAGAGATGGCGGCCTGGAGAGGGCATCTATCCTGATCTCCAAGACCTGAGCCAGTCCGCCATAACGGGCAGCCTGGGAGAGTAGCCGGGATGGATCGCTGTTGCTGATGGATATGGCTATCATAATAAGGATATTCCTTGTTCATATTTTTTACTCGTTTATATTAGTTCAGAGCATACCCTGCAACTATATTGCTTAAGGGATTGGAGTGAACGGAGCAGGATCTGTCAGGCGAGAACTGTGTATGACCATCTGTTTTCAGATTTTTTTTCCCTTTGTGAGCCTGCTTTAACTGAATAACTTAACAGTCATCACGATCTCTGCAGGACATACATTCCTCTGAAAGGTGCAGGCATTTATGTTATTAATCCTCAGGGGTCTTGAGCCGCAACTGGATTGTAACTTTACTTAATCTGCTTAGTTGTCATGTTTCAGGATCGGAAAGGCAACTGGCAGGCCCTTTGACTTGTACCTTGCATAAGTTGCATCCGGCATAATAAGGGATTATGGAAGAAAATATCTTGGAAATGGCTGAACCGGTAAATAAAAATGTTGATGGTGGCCTCTCCGGCCCCATCTGTTTGGAGATGAGGATATGATTGCTCCGGACCTAAAAGAGTTCAAAAAAATGTCTGGGGAATACAATGTGGTGCCCATTCATAGAGAGATCAGTGTGGATTTTGATACCCCTGTCTCGCTTTATCAGAAGCTTTGCGGCAGTGACGAGATAACCAGCTCCTTTCTGTTGGAGAGCCTGGAAGGTGGAGAGCGATGGGGCCGGTACAGCCTGATAGGTCTCCAACCCTTTCTCGTTGTCAAGGTAAAGGGGCATGAGGTGATTCTTCGCTGGAAAAAGGGGGCGGAGGTCAAACAGGTTGATAATCCACTGGATTATCTTCAGGAGCTGATGCAGGGGTTCCGTTCGCCTGACCTGCCGGGGCTGCCCCGTTTCCACGGTGGAGCTGTTGGTTTTTTCAGTTATGATATGGTCAGATTTATTGAGAATCTTCCAGACCCTCCTCCGGATACTGCAGGATTCAGCGATGCTGTCTTTATGTTTCCAGAGGTGCTTCTGGTCTGTGACAATCTGAAACAGAGTCTTGATATCATAGCCTGTCTTCATATTGAAAAGGGCAGGGATCCTGAAGAGCTCTATAGAAAGGGACAGGGGCTTATCGAGGCGGTAGTGATGAAGATCAGGCGGGGAGTGGATTATCCAGAGCCTGGAGGCTTCAGCCAGTTCGCCACAGTTCTCATGCCGGAAGTGGAGGAGAGCAGGTTCAAGGAGATGGTTCAGAAGGCCAAGGAATATATCCGGGCTGGAGACATAATACAGGTGGTGCTCTCCCAGAGGTTCTCCGGTGAGAGTCATCTTCCCCCTTTCGAGTTGTATCGTGCCATAAGGCGGATAAATCCCTCTCCCTATCTATATTTTCTTCAGATAGACGATGAATGCCTGGTAGGTTCCTCCCCGGAGATACTGGTTCGAGTTACAGGTGATCACATGGAGGTAAGGCCTATAGCCGGCACAAGGCCCAGGGGAGCCAGTGAGGAGGAGGATCTTGCCCTGGAAAGGGATCTGCTTGCAGATGAGAAAGAACGGGCCGAACATGTAATGCTGGTGGATCTTGGGCGCAACGATCTTGGCAGGGTTGCCAGATTTGGCACAGTAAGTGTCGATGAGTTCATGGTTATTGAACGCTACTCCCACGTGATGCATATTGTCAGCAGTGTAACCGGCCAGCTCAGAGAGGGGCTGGACAGTTTTGATGTGTTTAGGGCCTGTTTTCCAGCCGGGACCGTATCTGGTGCCCCCAAGGTTCGTGCAATGGAGATAATTGACGAGTTGGAACATGCCCGGAGGGGGCCCTATGCCGGTGCAGTAGGAGTAATCGGTTTTTCCGGTAACATGGATCTGGCCATAACCATCAGGACCCTATGCCAGAAAGGTAACAGCCTCTATCTGCAGGCAGGGGCAGGTATAGTGGCGGATTCTGTTCCGGAAAAGGAGTGGCAGGAGACCATAAACAAGGGAATGGCCCTGGTTAAGGCAGTGGAAGAGGCCCAGAAGCTGGCATGATGCCCACTGCTGTACCCGTGGGAACACCGAACTTTTTTAAGAGCAGGATTTGAGATGATACTCCTTATAGACAACTACGACTCTTTTACCTACAACCTGGTGCAGTATCTTGGGGAGCTTGGTGCTGATATCAGGGTGGAGAGGAATGACAGGATCACCGTCCAGGCCATGGAGAAACTGAGGCCTACCCATCTCATCATCTCTCCAGGACCATGCACTCCCCAGGAGGCTGGTATCTCCATAGAGGCTATCCTCCATTTCGCTGGTAGAATACCCGTGTTGGGTGTCTGTCTCGGTCATCAATCCATAGCCGCTGCCTTTGGCGGAGATGTGGTCAGGGCAGAGAGGCTGATGCATGGCAAGACATCCATGATAAAGCATGACGGGCTTGGGGTCTATGCAGGCCTGCCCAATCCTTTTGAGGCCATGCGCTATCACTCACTGATAGTGGATGAGAACACCCTGCCGCCGGTTTTGGTTCCGACTTCCTGGTCGGAACAGGATGAACTCATGGGGATAAGACATCGGGAGTTTCCTCTTGAGGGGGTGCAGTTCCATCCGGAATCCATTTTGACCCAGCGAGGCAGAAATCTTTTGAAAAATTTTCTTGAGCAGGGAATTTAGTCGTGATCACAGTAACAGATGCAATAAAAAAGGTGGTGGAGTGGCAGGATCTCAGCTGTGGGGAGATGGAATCCATCATGCAGGAGATCATGCAAGGGAACGCTACCGATGCACAGATAGCAGCATTGCTGACAGCCCTCCGAATGAAGGGGGAGACCAGGGAAGAGATAACAGGTGCTGCAACTGTTATGCGCCTCAAGGCCCAGCGTATCCAGCCGGTGATCCCTGAAGGAGAGCATCTTGTGGATACATGTGGGACAGGTGGTGACAGCTCAGGTACATTCAATATCTCTACTACTGCAGCAATTGTAGCAGCAGGGGCTGGTGTGCTGGTGGCCAAGCATGGCAACAGGTCTGTGTCGTCAAGGTCGGGCAGTGCTGATCTCCTGGAGACTCTGGGTGTCAGGCTGGATATTGCGCCTGCAGCGGTGGAGAAAGCCATTCAGCAGATAGGAATCGGATTCCTCTTTGCTCCGGCCCTCCATCCTGCAATGAAAAATGTCATCGGTCCAAGGAGGGAGATGGGAATAAGGACCATCTTCAATCTTCTCGGTCCCCTGACCAACCCCGCAGGGGCAGATGTCCAGGTCCTTGGTATCTTCCAGGAGGATCTCTGTCCTGTGATGGCAGAGGTCCTTGGGGAACTTGGGTCATGGCGGGCCTGGGTGGTACATGGGGCAGGTGGGATGGATGAGCTTTCCATCTCTGGCCCAACAGTTGTTTCCCAGTGGGATGGCAAAAGGGTTGAGACCTTTCAGGTAACTCCAGGGGATTTTGGCCTGAAGGAGGCTGGCCTGGATGAGATAACAGGGGGAGATCCGGTTCGAAATGCAGAGATTACACGGGATATCCTCTCTGGTGTCACTGGTCCCAGGAGGGATGTTGTGGTTATGAATGCTGCTGCTGCCATCTTTCTTGCAGGAAAGGCAGATTCTCTTCTGGGTGCTGCCGAACTTGCCCAGGAGAGCATAGATTCAGGAAGGGCTGCTAAGGTGCTTGAGAAACTGGTCGAGTTCACCAGAATGGATTAACTGCAAGTGCGGCGGATTTTTTATTCTGAAACAGGCTATCAGATGTGCCCGGCATAGGATAATCATCATGGATATTCTCCAGAAGATAGTTGAAAAAAAGAGGGAAGAGGTGGCCCTGCTCAAGGGGATCGGAGTAAAGGGGCCCTCTGGTCTTGCTATGAACAGCACTGATGGGCCAAGGGGATTTCGCACTGCTGTAGCCCGAAACAATCCCATGGACAGAATTAGAGTGATAGCTGAGGTCAAGAAGGCATCACCCTCCAAGGGGCTCATTTGCCCGAATTTCAACCCGGTAGAGATTGCCAGGGATTATCAGGAGGCAGGGGCCTCTGCCATTTCAGTCCTTACAGACAGAGAGTTTTTTCAGGGCAGCCTTGAATATCTGTTGCAGGTTCGCAACACTGTCAACCTGCCTCTCTTGCGCAAGGATTTCATAATCGATCCCATCCAGATAGATGAGGCCATATTATGGGGTGCAGATGCAGTATTGCTCATAGTGGCAATCCTGGATGATCATCTTCTGAAAGAGCTTCTCTCTCATGCTGTGAGCCAGGGGCTGGACTGTCTTGTTGAGGTACATGACAGGCAGGAGGCGGTCCGGGCCTTGGAGGCCGGGGCTAAACTCATAGGGATCAACAACAGGAATCTCAGGGATTTCACTGTCTCCCTGGAGAATACTGTTCAGGTTAGACAGATCATTCCATCTGAAATTCCTGTGGTGAGCGAGAGTGGTATCGGCTCCCAGAATGATGTGGAGTATCTCAAGGGGCACAATATCAGTGCGGTTCTTGTTGGAGAATCACTTGTGCGGGCTGATGACAGAAGGGCAAAGTTGCAGGAGTTCCTGGTATAGTATGCAGGTGATATAGATGACCTTTATAAAGATATGTGGAATCACCACCAGGGCGCAGGCCATGGCCGTGGCGGAAATGGGTGCAGATGCCCTGGGATTTATCTTCTATCCCGGAAGCCCAAGATATATCGCTCCTGATGCAGTCAGGGATATTGTTGCCTCTTTGCCGCCGTTTATCACCTCTGTAGGTGTATTCGTCAATGAACCGGTAGCCCGGGTTGCTGCAGTGGCAACCTATGCGGGACTGGATCTGGTACAGCTTCACGGTAGCGAATCTGTTGAATATTGCAGGAACCTGAGAGCCAGGGCCATCAAAGCGGTTCGCCTCAGGGGAGAATCTGATCTGCAGGAGCTCACCTGTTATAGGGGGACTGTACGTGGTATTCTTCTGGATGCCTGGAGCGACAAGGCCTTGGGCGGTACTGGTGAGCATTGTGACTGGACTCTTGCCGCAAGGGCAGGGGCGTTGATTGGAATGCCACTGATTCTGGCCGGTGGACTTCACCCGGGAAATGTTTGTGAGGCTATCAGGCAGGTTCGCCCATACGGAGTTGATGCCAGTTCCTGTTTGGAACTCAGGCCTGGATTCAAGGATCTTTCACTGGTGCAGGATTTTATTGATAGGATCAAGGGGCCGGGGTAACTCTCTCGTAGAATGGGTATGGAATTTTCCGGATGCATTCGAAAGTCATGGAACCGGTCAGTTTTTTTGCAAATCAATTGCAGAATAAATAGGAGTAATTTGGTGTTCGTGTCCTGTTTTCAAATGGTTTTTTTTGATCAGGGAACACTTTGAATCCATATTTACTATTCTCTTTAGAGTGGATTTCAAAACAAAAGAGCAGTTATCAGGTCTTCATGTTCAGGAGGCCATTAATCATAGACCTGGAGGTCTGTTTTGAAGATTACAGAAGATGTAAAGTTCCAGACAAATCCTGACAGAAAGGGCCATTTTGGCCCTTTTGGCGGGAGATATGTTCCAGAGACCCTGATGCCGGCCCTGATGGAGTTGGAGACTGCTTACAAGCAGCTCCGGCGGGACAGGGAGTTCAAGGAGACATTTGCTTCCATACTCAGGGATTATGTAGGCCGGCCTACTCCATTATATGAGGCCAAGAGACTCTCCCAGGCCTTGGGCGGCAGGTTCAGAGTGTTCCTGAAGAGAGAAGATCTCACCCATACCGGAGCGCACAAGATAAATAATACCATCGGCCAGATCCTTCTTGCCAAATATATGGGTAAAAAACGGATAATTGCCGAGACAGGGGCTGGTCAGCATGGAGTTGCTACAGCCACTGCTGCTGCACTCGTAGGCCTGGAGTGCGAGGTTTATATGGGGCGGAAGGATACTGTACGCCAGGCCATGAACGTGTTCAGGATGGAACTAACAGGGGCCAGAGTGATTCCGGTAGATTCAGGGACCAGAACTCTGAAAGATGCTATCAATGAGGCCCTGCGGGACTGGGTTACAAATGTGGAGACTACCCATTATATCATTGGTTCCGTTGTGGGTCCCCATCCCTATCCCATGATGGTGCGTGATTTCCAGAGTGTCATTGGAAAAGAGGTCAGGCAACAGATAAAGAGGGTTGCTGGCCGGCTTCCGGATGCAGTAATCGCCTGTGTAGGTGGAGGCAGTAATGCAATGGGGATCTTTTACCCCTTTGCCAGGGATGAAGATGTGGCTTTGATTGGCGTAGAGGCTGCTGGCGAAGGCGTGGATACTGAATATCACTCTGCCACCCTGTCGGTTGGGGACCCTGGCGTGTTGCACGGTACCATGAGCTATCTGCTCCAGGACAGATGGGGCCAGATCAAGGGTGCCCATTCGGTTGCGCCAGGGCTGGATTATCCAGGTGTTGGACCGGAACACAGCCTTTACAAGGCGAGTGGCCGTGCTGAGTATCATGCAGTAGATGATAAAGAGGCACTGGAAGGATTTCGTCTCCTCTCCCTTACTGAAGGTATAATCCCAGCCCTTGAAAGCGCTCATGCCATTGCATTCCTGAAGCGTGAAGCTGACCGGTTCAAGGATGGATCGATTGTGGTGGTGAATCTTTCAGGCAGGGGAGATAAAGATGTAACCACTGTGGCGGAGATATTTGGAAAAGAGGCAGGGAACTCTGTCTGAATCATGCTGTTTTCCTTTGGTTCAGGGCATCATCCATCTCCTGTTGTGCAGGAATAGCTTTGTAGTTGCATGTATGGGTGAACAGCAGATTTAACAGGCGTTATAAAAGGTATTCAGAGAAAGATCATGAATAGAATAGATAAGAGGTTCAAGGAGCTGCAGCGCAGGGGTGAAACAGCCATCATCCCGTTTCTTACCTGTGGTGATCCGGATGCGGATGCCACTGTGGAGCTTGTCGTTGGGATGGCAGAGGCTGGGGCAGATATCATAGAGTTGGGGATACCCTTTTCCGATCCACAGGCGGATGGGCCCACCATCCAGGCTGCAAGCCTGCGCGCACTTGAGAATGGAGTAAATACAGAGGTGGTTCTCAATGTTGTGAGCAGGATCAGGGAGTACACTGATGTGCCCCTGGTACTCATGGGTTATTACAATCCTGTACTGCAATATGGCCTGGGAAGATTTGCAAAGGCCGCATCTGAGGCAGGAGCCGATGGCACTATCATACCTGATCTACCTCTTGAGGAAGCAGGGCCTTGGCAGACAGAGGCCAGAAGGCATGGCATTGCGAATATCATGCTGGTGGCACCCAATACGCCGGATCACAGGGTTGAGAAGAACGCCAGGGCCTCCCGGGGTTTTCTCTATTATGTGTCTGTCCTTGGGATTACCGGTGCCCGGACCGATCTGCCCGATACTGTCAGCCAGGGACTGAAACGGGTGAAGGGGTTGAGCAGGCTTCCTGTCTGCGTAGGATTTGGGGTCTCTACACCGGAACAGGTCAGGAAGCTCAGTGCCTTTGCAGATGGGGTGATAGTTGGCAGCGCCATAGTCAACAGGATTCGCAAGGAGATGTCAGGGACAGATACCAGGGGCAGAAAGGCGGCTGTAGCCAGCCTTGCAAGGTTTGTCGCAGGACTAAAGGCAGGGACCCGGCCTCCTGAATAGTCCTTGTTCATGTTACTGCATGCTTAAACATTATTGAATTCTTCTTTATTACAGTTTGGGAATGATCTTGTTGTTGAATCACATATGCAAAAAATCGTTACAGGAGACTGAAAATTGGTTGTCTATGAAACCGATCTAAAGGGGATAGAACTGGTAAACAGGGGCAAGGTCAGGGATATATACAGGGTTGGAGAAAAATTGCTCCTGGTGGCTACAGACAGACTCTCTGCCTTTGATGTGGTTTTTCCAGAACCTGTCCCGGACAAGGGCAGGGTCCTCACCCAGCTATCTCTTTTCTGGTTTGAGAGACTCTCCCGGATTGTTCCCAACCACCTTCTTGAGACAGATATAGACAGGTTTCCAGGGGAACTGAGACCGTTTGCTGATCAGCTCCAGGGGAGAGCCATGCTGGTAAAGGTTGCTGAGCCCTTGCAGATAGAGTGCATAGTAAGGGGATATATCTCAGGATCCGGCTGGAAGGCTTACCAGAAGACCGGAGAGATCTGCGGGATTCCTTTGCCATCAGGGCTCAGGGAATCGGACAGGCTGCCTGAACCCATCTTTACTCCGTCCACCAAGGCTGAGGCAGGTCTGCACGATGAAAATATCTCCTTTGAGAGGGCCAGGGAGATAGTAGGAGAGGATCTTGCTGAACGGGTCCGGGATATCTCAATTGCCATGTATAAGGATGCTGCTGAATATGCCTTGGGAAAGGGGATAATCATAGCTGATACCAAGTTTGAGTTTGGCATTGCAGATGGGGAACTGATCCTTATCGATGAGGTTCTCACCCCTGATTCCTCCAGGTTCTGGCCCCTGGATCAGTATCAACCTGGTCGATCACAATCCAGTTTTGACAAGCAGTTTGTAAGGGATTATCTGGAGTCAATAGGCTGGGACAAGAGACCTCCTGCACCTTCTCTGCCGCAGGATATTATAGAGAAGACAAGGATGCGGTATCTCGAGGCCTACAAACGGCTTACAGGAAGAGAGCTCTCTTCCTGATATAGCCCTTTTGCAGGATAACCGAAATGAAGAGATATTTTTTATGGGGTGTCAGCACTATGATTCCGTGTTGTCCATCACGTCAGATTCTTTTGGGGCCGGCAACATTGCTGGCCCTTTTTTATTTTCTTGTTCCCGTTCTCCTGCCAGCAGGGTGTGATGGAGGAACCAGGCAGAGAGTCCTCTGTAAATATGTGATAGATGGTGATACTATTATATTGTCAGATGGACGACGAGTACGGTATCAGGGGATAAATGCTCCTGAGATACCCCACGATGGGCAACCAGGCGAGCCCTTTGGACTCAGGGCCAAAGAGGTCAACAGGAGACTTGTCCAGGGCAAGTTCATAGATATAGAGATCTCCAGAAATCAGCCTCTGGACCGTTATAACAGGGTAATAGCCCATGTCTTTCTCAGGAATGGCAAGCATGTAGGAGAGATGCTGGTACGGGCTGGATTGGCCATGGCATGTACTTATGGCAAGCAGGACCGCTATTCCAAGCGCCTGCTCGCTGCCCAGAGATCGGCCATATCGAGAAAAGCAGGTATCTGGGGTCTGCCGCCGGACAGGCCTGAGGACTATTATATTGGCAACTCCAGGAGTCTCAGGTTCCACCGTCCCTGGTGTAAAAACGGAAGGCAGACCTCTATGAAAAACAGGGTGATCTTCAAAAGCAGGCTGAAGGCCTTTAAGGAGGGATATTGCCCATGCAGAGCGTGCCGACCCTGATACTCAAGGATCCCATTTTTATACAGCATGATCCAGGTCCATCTCATCCTGAATCACCACACAGGCTTGAAACCATATATTCAGGAGTAACTGCCCTCCTGGAATCGGAGGGATATGGAGGTGAATACCGGATAATTGCACCCAGGGATGCAACCATGGAGGAGCTATCCTGGAACCACCATCCTGATTATATCCAGCGCATCGCCAGGACTTCAGGCATTGACCATTATCAGTTGGATCCTGACACCGCTACCTCCGCCCGTTCTTGGGAGGCTGCCATCAAGGCTGCAGGAGGTGTTTTTTCTCTTATTGATCGGCTGATGGATGGTCAGGGCAGGAACGGTTTTGCCCTGGTCAGGCCGCCCGGTCATCATGCTGAACGGGACAGGGCTATGGGTTTCTGCCTCTTCAACAACGTGGCCCTTGGGGCCCACTATGCCATGAAGATTTATGGATTGAAAAAGGTTGTCATAATCGACTGGGACCTGCATCACGGAAATGGAACCCAGCACAGTTTCTATTCTTCCGATTCAGTGCTCTATTTTTCTACCCATCAATTCCCCTACTATCCCGGAACCGGGGCGTTGAATGAGGTAGGCCAGGGGGATGGCACCGGCTTTACAGTAAATGTCCCTTTGGGTGCAGGCAAGGATGATTCTGATTATTCTGCCATATTTTCACAGTTGGTCAGACCGGTGGTTCACGAGTTTAAGCCTGATATCATTCTGGTTTCAGCAGGGTTTGATATCTATCACCGGGATCCTCTTGGCGGGATGGCTGTTTCGGGAAGAGGATTTGGGCTCCTTGCGGCACATGTGCTGAAGATGGCCCGGGAGTGTTGCAGCGGCAGGGTGATCTTCTGTCTTGAGGGAGGATACAACCTGGCAGGCCTGCGTGATGGAGTGTTGGAGGTGTTGAAGGCATGTCGTTACAGCAGGGAAAAGATGGACAAAATTTTAGACCGTGCCAGAACTGCCGAAAAGTCTTTTAGAGAGCTGGATAGTGCCATCTCCTTTCATTCCAGATATTGGCCTGTTGCATGACAGGAGTGGCAAAAAGGTGTGTTGAAGGAGCAGTTTTATGTCCGGTTTGGCTGAGAAGGTCACTGTGGTGCAGGCAGGAAGGAAACGGGGCAGGAAGATGGACGATGAGGGTGAGGAATCCTGGAAGGTTATAGTCAGGGATATCTCAGAGGTGGCGAGGGTCACTCTTCATAACCTGGTAGCCAGTAATACCCCGCCTCTTCCAAGATGTTATGAGCAGGAGTTTTTTCAGACTGCCGACAGTTTAGAGAAACGGTCTGTTCTCAGGTTGGCACATAAGGATCAGGACGGCGTTGCGTCACAACTTAAGGGGATAATCAACGGGGCCCGGGATCACCTCCAGGAGGCCCACAGTATATTTTCAGATTTTGAGCGTGATGCAAGGAAGAATCTGGATCTCTTGGATCAGAAGCTGAGAGAGATGCACGGCCCTCTGCTGGAGTCAGGAATTGGCCGAGGCAGAGAGATAATGGCCCATATGGATGATTTGAAAAGCACCAATGAGAGCTTTCTGAACAGCCTCAGCAGTGTTCTTGAAAATGTATCCAGACAGGAGACTCTGCTACGGGAGCTGTCTCAGAAGGTCCATGAAGATGCCCTCACCGGTGTGCTCAACCGAAGGGCCTGGGATCAGGATCTGGACGATATCCAGGCTGTTTTGGACGATGGGGCTTCACCTCCCAAGCAGCTCTCTATTGTAATGATCGACCTGGATCACTTCAAAAAGGTGAATGACGTTCATGGACACCCTGTAGGAGATGCAGTGCTCAGGCAGTTTGCTGCCCTGCTCAAGGATCACTTCAATTCCCACGGCAGTGTTTACCGTTATGGGGGTGAAGAGTTTGGAGTTATTCTTCCTGAGAAGGATTCAGCCCAGGCGAGAGATCTTGCAGAGCAGTTCAGGCAGCGCCTGAACAGGAGCAGATTCCTTGTTAACAGGGATGGGTTGAAACTCAAGATAACCTCTTCCTTTGGTGTAGCAATGCTTGGTGAGGACCAGGATGTGAGACAGGTGGTAGCTCGTGCAGACAGATTGCTCTACCGTGCTAAGGAACTTGGCAGAGACCGTGTTGAATGGGAGTAGCATGGGCAGGCAGTGGCCTGCCCAAGGCAATGCCTAATTGCTTTATCTCTATTCTCTATCTCTGTTATTTATTCTATAATTGACGTACCGTCAGGATACTCTTTCTCTCTGAAGTTTTTGCCTTCCAGCCTTGGATAGACCATACAGCCCTCTCCTATGGTGATCTCTTTGGGTATGGATGTGTTCATTCCAATCACTGTGATATCTCCCTCATCCTTTCCTATTTCACTGTCCATTCCCACGCTGACACCAATATCAGTTATGGTTCGGCTTACCTTGGCTCCTGGTCCTATCTGTGTATCGAAATAGAGGATGGAATCCTTTACCACAGCTCCTGGAGCTATATGAACTCCAGGGAAGAGTATGGATCTTTCCACATGTCCTTCCACAGTTACGCCATGATGTGTGCGAACATCTTTTATTATATGTTTCGCTGATGGCGAGATGCCTATGAGTGCAGGAGCCCTGTCCCTTATGGCCTCATGTTCCAGGTTTGTCCTTACTGTCCATTGATCGAGGTTCAGCCGGGGCTGCTCGCCAAGTATATCCATGTTGGCCTGCCAATACTCTTCCAGGGTGCGGCAGTATGCCCAGTAACCGTGGAATTTGTACCCATAGATCCGTTTTCCCTGGGCCAGGAGCATTGGAAAGATATCCTTTCCAAATTCATGTGAGAGATCCTTTGCGTTTTTCTGGAGGGCCTCCTTGAGTACGGAATAGTTGAACAGGTACACGGTCATGGATGCCCATGATGAGATGGGACGTTCCGGTTTTTCTGCATACTCTATCAGTCTGCCGCCACGTTTGTCATCGTCTGACAGTTTTCCCAGGCCGAACCTGGTGCTTCCCTCTACAGGCACATTTACAAAACCTGCAGTTACATCTGCGTCCATATCCAGATGAAACCTGATGATCTCCTGATAGTCCATACGATAGACATGGTCACCTGAGACTATCAGTACCAGGTCAGGCTTATGTTCCTCGAGGTAGTCCAGGTTTTGATAGACAGCATCTGCCGTGCCCTTATACCAATCACTGGCAGAATGTCCCTGAAACGGTGGGAGCAGGGTTATACCCCTGTGACGCCCCATCATATCCCAGGATGCCCCTGTACCAATATGTTCCACCAGAGATTTGGCCCTGTACTGGCACAAGATACCTACACGTTCTATGCCTGAAAAAAGCAGGTTGCTCAGGGGGAAATCAATGAATCTGTAGAGTCCGCCAAAGGGGACTGTTGCCTTTGGTCTGAAAAAGGTCAATACCCCCAGCTCTCCAACCCTGCCTCCTGAAAGGACCATAGCGATACATTTTGGCATATCAGGCCTCCTGCCCCTTTTTTCTATTTCAAATGTTGCATAAAAAGTCGTATGAGAGAAGCTGTGTTAAAATTTTCCCTGAAATTTTCCGGCAGATTCTTTATAGGCAGTTCTGCCCTGGCACTCTGTTTGTGTCCTCCAGCAGGGCCATATTGGCTCAGAAAATTTTGTGCCAGCTTGCCAGCATCTTTCTTGTATCCATCACACCGGAGGATGATGATGAGTTTTTCACCGACCTGACCGGAGATTATGACCCAGCCCACTTCATGCACATGGGTAAAAAAATCTGCAATCAGTACCAGTACATCGGCATTTGAAAGTTTGCCTATATGGGCAAATATCCTCTTCTTCTTGAACTTCATCTCTGTAAGAGCGATCTTGAAATACTTTAGTTCACTCTTGCGCATGTCAGACTTTTCTATCTTGCTAAGCCAGTACTGATTGATGCGCTTAAAAAGGGCCTGAAATACGCGGATGTCTTGTGTGCAGGCCTTGGCGGTGAAGTTTTTCGTATCTACCTTGATACCGTAGAAGAGGGCAGTAGCCAGTGCCATTGATGGTTTGATACCTGCACTCTTGAGATATTCCGCCATCATGGTGCATACAGAACCATATTCTGGTCTTATGTCCATGAAAGGGGCATCCCACCCATCTGCAAGGGGGTGATGATCTATTACTGCATCAAAGGGGATGTTGTTAAGTTCTTTCTTGTGGGTTGGCTGTGAATCCACCAGGATGAATTTGGTAAATTCATCTCTTTTGGTGCCCCTGAGAGGTTGCATGGGGATCTTCAGGATCTCCCGCATGGCGATGTTGTTAAGCCTTTTTATCTGGTTACAGTAGGCAATGACCACCTCGGTGACTCGACGGCTCAGAAGGCGCTTGATTGCAAAGGCACTTCCCATGGAGTCAGGATCAGCCACTATCAGCACCAGTACACGGTCATCTCTTTTGAACAGTTGCAGAAATGTACGGAGGCGGTCCTTGTTGGAGAGTCTTCTGAGGCCTCTGACTGAATGGCCATTACAGATCTCTCCAGAACCCCTTTCATTGCTGCAGCTTTTACAATGGTTATTATTTGAGCTCATGGTTTGATATAAATTTTTATGTTAAGTTTTGATAACTGCTCAAGTCCAATTATACTCCCTGTATCGTGGATGTCCATCTCCCGAATTTCATACTGGTAGTTTCTCCTTGTGGCGGAATCCAGTTTCTATGGATATAATTTAACTTGGATAACAGGAATGAAAAATTCTCTTTTCTGAGCAACGGAAAAACTTCATGCCTGAATAGGCTAATAGAGAGTTCTTAGATGCAGAACAAGAAACCGGATATAAAAGAATCGGTCAATGACAAGAGTGGAACCAGGATTGTGGTGCCTGGTAGCTCCTGGCAGGCAGGTAAACATCTCTCCTGCCCAGAGTGTGGGAATGACCGTTATTTTACAGAGGTGGCCCATGATGTCACCATAATCACAAACTATGTTCAGAACAGCGATGGCAGTTTTACACCCAAAAGCGACGATTCCACCATCAACGGAGAGGTGAGGCTTTACTGCGCTGTCTGTCATGCAGATCTCAGTGCCTATTATCACCGCTTTGCAGAGATGATTTTTTGATGCAAGGTAAAAAAAAAGAGGAGAACGCAATAAGATGCAGGGTTGTCCGCTCTTATCAGGAGTTCCGCAGGTCTGCAGCAATTCTTGGTGAAGGCGATCTTGTCCTGGGTATCTTGCCCCTTACACTGCAGGATCAGCCTATCTTGACAGTTCTCTTGGAGCGGGGTGTAAGGTTTTTTCCATCTGTTACTTCCCAGTTGATGAATGGCTCAAAGGCCCTCCAGGCTGCCGTGCTCGGAGAGTTCATGGTCCCTGAGACCGTCGTGATCCACAGGTTTTCTCACCTGGTTGAGGCCATGGCCATGTTCGAGAGGCTTGGCATAAAAAGGGTTATAACCAAAAGAAACCAGGGGGATTGCGGCAGAGGAATCAATCTCTGGAACTCACTGGAAGAACTGTTCAATATGGTCACCTGGGCAGGAAATATGGACGAGCATCTCTATCCCTTTGTCCTTCAGCCCTTTATCCCTGATGCTCTGGATGTCAGGGTTGTCATTGTTGGAGATTATGTAGAGGCCTATGAGCGTATGAATCCCTGTTCATTTAGAAATAATATCTATTTTGGTGCGGAAAATGCGCCCTACCTCCTTTCAGGATCCCAGGAGGAGTTTTGCAGGAAGATCATGGAGAAGGCAGGTTTTCCCTGGGCCCATATAGATCTCCTGTTAATCGAAAGCGGGGAGTTTTTCCTGTCCGAGATAGCATTGAATGGTGGGCTTAAGGGGGCGCAGATATCTCAACCTGAGTGTAACTGCCTAAAGGAGCAGCTTATGCAGGCAGAGGTTGAGATACTCATGAAATCTTATGCCAATGGCTGATCAAAAGGGGAGAGAACAAGACGCTCTCCTCCCTTGACATGCCTTATCAGAGCTTCAGAGGGCTTTTGAGACGGATGATAGTGTCGCTGCCATCATTGCTTAGTATGCTGAATTCTGTGATGGCATCATCTTTATAGTACACTTCGACCTTTTCAGGCCTGTGGATCAAATGGTCTAGATTGTCTCCCTTTTCGTTTTCAAGATATACAGAGATAATATCATCCTTGGGGTCATAGGATATCCCGATAATCGTCAGCCATTCTGCTTCAATCTGGTCGAATACACTAAATGCTGCCACCTCTATCTCTGCCTGTTGATCTTTCATTGATTTGGAAACCTTGTCAAAAAAATCCTGCCATTCTGATCTGTCTATTC
>Ga0256840_1001726_pt1 | contig 20127 bp, 16 predicted proteins | sample 355202metaG_FD_185969 | JGI IMG/M metagenome (GOLD analysis project Ga0256840, IMG submission 185969) | Hydrothermal vent microbial communities from Mid Atlantic Ridge, Atlantic Ocean - 355-202 | ecosystem: Environmental > Aquatic > Marine > Hydrothermal vents | place: Atlantic Ocean: Mid...
GTCTATTGTTATAATAACTAAGTAGATTAAACAAACCAACAAAAAACACTGCCACAGGGATAAAATAAAGCCAATGTCTAATCTCGTTATTTTCAAGCATATTAACGATGTATGAATCGAACAAAAATACAAAAAATAAAAGTAACAAAGTCACTATAATAAGAATACCCATACCTAAAGCAAAAATATTAATAGCATCTTCCTCTTTACGTGGAAGCATAAGTGCCAATTCATAACGGCCACTAGCCACCACAGAAAACACACCCGTTATCGCCAAAAATAAAGCAAAAACCCCAAAATCCTCAGGCGTATAAATCCGAGTTAATATAGGGCTAATGGCTATAGGTATAGCCTGAGCAATAGTAGTCCCCGTCATAAGCGTCAAAACATTACGGCTAAACTCAGATTTTGGTTTTAATTTATGTAGCATCATTACTCTTTGCAACATACCCGCCAGTTTTAGAAGAGCCTTTGAACTCTATTTTGCCATCATCTTTTAACTGTTTTAGCCATCTCTGCATAGTTCTTAATGGCACTTGTAGCCCATCACTTATTTGATTTGCCCTTAGACCTGGACTATTTTGTATAAATACTATCAATTCATTTACTCCGCCATTTACTCCGCCATTTACTCCGCCATCTACTCCGCCATCTTGCTGAAGTTGTGTTTTGTTTGAATAAAATACATTTCGCATATAGTTCTCTTTTATTAGAAAACTATTTTTGTCGTAAACTTTTAAAATCCTATTTAACCCTGAACCCAAATGTTCCACAAGCTCCAAATCTTTATATATACGCATAAGTTCTCGACTTGTAGGCTTAGAATAGCCAGCAAAAAAGTCTTCTAAATTTTTAATAGTAGAGAGTCCGCCTGTAGAAGTGATTTCTATGCGGTCAGAAAATATCTCAAAAACAGGTGGATTTTCTGTGGTGTAGTCATTATGAACTATGGCATTGATGACTGCTTCTCTTAATGCTACTTTGTTCCAAAGTGGTTGTTCTTTTCTTGTGGTTGACGTAATGAGTGCAGCTGTTTTATTTTCCACTTCAAGTTTTGCTAAGACTTGCTTGGTTGCCTTTATCAGTGAACAGTAGCCATATTCATTATTTTCAATTAAATCTATTTTGTCTTTACCTGCATATTTGGCTACTTTTATGGAAGTACCATTGCTATCTGCCATAAGATATGCCACATAATTATAATCACCCTCTTGTGTTAACAGTTCTAGATTTGAAGTAAATTGGTCATTTAGCTTTAAGCCTTTCTCTTCATAATAAATTTTTAATTGGGCAAAGGTTAAGTCTTGTCTTGGTGACCTAATCTTGCTAAGAGAGTTTCTCACTCTTCTTGCAAAAAGGTCTTCTATCATAGTTTGATTCATAGGCTCACTGCTACTACCTATACGGATATAGCATCCCTTAGGTGACATGCCATTCTTTTTTATATAGTATGGGGTTTCCCTACCACTGGCTACTACCACCTTCACAATATTTTTGTTGTCAATTTTTTCTAAAATAACATCAAAAAGCCCCAAGCATGAGGGGGAAATATTGTGCTTGAGTTTATCTTTTATGGCTAATTGAATTGCATCAGGATTTTGACAGCCAATGATTGTTCCATTTTTATCAATACCTATAAATACAACGCCACCCTCATGATAATTCAAAAAAGCAATAACCTCTTTTTCAAGATTATCAGTTAGTTTTAGTTTATACTCTACCCTGTGCGACTCTGTATCTATAATCATTTTATAGCTTTCCTACTATAAATTCTATCTCTTCATCACTCACATAAGGGTTCATAGGCAAAGACATTATCTCAGATGAAACCGTTTCAGCAATAGGAAAATCTCCCTCTTCATGCCCAAGATAAAAAAAACACTCCTGTAAATGCAAAGGCATAGGGTAATGCACCGCCGTAGGAATACCCTGCTCTTTTAACTTTGATTGAACCACCTCACGGTTTTGTACTCTTATACTATATTGGGCAAACGCAGACGTAGCTCTTTTATCTACAAAAGGTAAAACCAAGTCTTTTGCTTGAAGTACTTCAGTATATTTAGCTGCAACCTCTTGCCGTAAAGCCAAATCTTTTGCATAATGCTTTAACTTCACATCTACAATAGCACATTGTAAGGTGTCCATACGTCCACCCATACCTATGTACTGATGATGGTAACGTTTAGACTGCCCATGCACCCTAAGTGACTTCATCTTGGCAGCCAATACCTCATCATCGGTAAATACAGCTCCACCATCTCCAAAACACCCTAGTGGCTTAGCAGGAAAAAAGCTTGTCGTTGAGATGTCGCCTAAAGTACTATCTGTTTTTCCATTAAAAGTACTACCAAAACTCTGTGCCCCATCGACAATGACTTTTAAATTATGTTTATCTGCTATAGCTTGAATGGCATCCATATCTGCTGGCTGTCCATAAAGACTTACAGGCATGATGGCTTTTGTTTTAGAAGTGATTTTTTCTTCTATCTTACTAGGGTCTATGTTGTAGGTTTTTTCATCTATATCCACAAAAACTGGTTTGGCTTTTAGAAAAGCTATAGTCTCAGCAGTCGCTATGAAAGTAAAGGGCGTAGTGATAATTTCATCATCTGGCTGTATGTCTAGTGCCATCATCGCCAAAAGCAGTGCATCAGTACCAGAGCTGCAGGTAATGGCATGCTTAGCACCTGTAAATGTCTGTAAACTTTCTTCTAAGTCTATCACTTCATTTCCCATAATGTAGTTTGACTTGTCAAGTACTGCATGTATAGCATCATCTATCTCTGTTTTATAGAGCTTGTACTGGTATTGTAGGTTTGCGAAGTCTATTTGCATAGTTCGACCTTCAAGGCATCATTTACAAGTTCATAATTCGCAAACTCATCTTTAGCTCTATTGTCTACAAAATCTAAAGTATTCCCAGAGATTCCTACCCAACCTATCTGCTTTGCAGGTACCCCTACCATAAGAGCATAAGGTTTTACATCTTTATTTATAACAGCCCCAGACCCTATCAGTGCATACTCGCCTATAGTCACGCCACAGATTATGGTAGCATTCGCCCCAACCGTGCATCCTTTTTTAAGTAAAGTTTTTTTAAACTCTTCTTTTCTCTTTATGAATGCTCTTGGGTTTATGACATTGGTAAACACCATAGAGGGGCCTAAAAAAACATCGTCTTCTATCTCCACACCTTCGTAGATAGAAACATTGTTTTGCACCTTGACCCCAGAGCCTATCTCTACATTAGGGCCTATTACGCAGTTTTGCCCAAAGGAGCAGTCAAAGCCTATAGTTGTATCGGGTAACACATGACAAAAATGCCAGATTTTTGTACCTTCTCCTATGCTCGTCCCCGCATCGACAATGGCAGTCTCGTGAGAAAAATACTCACAACTCATTTTACTAGCCTTGTCATCCAATGACCATCTTGCAAAAAGGATGATAATTACCTTTAAGTCCAATAGCCTCTAAGTTTCGTATGGTTGAGACTATAGAGATAGACCCATACGCTTCATCTAGTCCAAAACCATTGCCTTTAAGTATCTCTTCATAGCTTCTCGTATGTAAGTCTGTAAAGCCTCCAGAAAACTCTATCTCTTCTCCGTCAACAGTAATGCTTCTGTACGTTCTTTGTCCTGCATCTCGTATTTCTTGAGGGATATAGTCATAATTTACCGAAAGAAACCAACGTACATTTGCATTTTTCAGTTTAAAAGAGCCAGCATTACAATCAGCAGTCTTTACATGCACCACATTTTCCTCTACCTCACCAAATATCCATGTAAGCATGTCATAAAAATGCACACCTATATTTGAGGCAATACCTCCAGACTTAGCTTGGTCACCTTTCCATGAGATGAAGTACCACTTACCCCTAGAAGTTAAATAAGTTAAATCAATATCATATATTTTATTTGGATTATCTTTAAGTTCTTTTGTCACTTTTTCTTTAAGTGCGATGATGGAATGATGAAGACGAAGTTGTAAAATATTATACACTTTTTGCCCTGTCTCTTCTTCTATGATTTTAAGTTGGTCAATATTCCAAGGGTTTAATACCAAAGGTTTTTCACAAATTACATCTGCCCCAGATTTAAGCCCAAAACGTATATGTGAGTCATGTAAATAATTAGGAGAACAGATAGAAACATAGTCTATCTTTTTTCCCGTATTCCTTCGCCATTTGTCCACAAATCTGTCAAATCGTTCAAACTCTGTAAAAAAATCTGCCTGAGGAAAGTTACTATCCATAATCCCTATACCATCATAGGGGTCAAGTGCTGCAACCAGTTCATTGCCTGTTTCTCTTATGGCTTGCATATGCCTAGGTGCTATATACCCAGAAGCACCAATGAGTGCAAAGTTTTTCTTTTCATTCATTTATAATCTCCATGTCGGGTTTTCAATAATCCCTTTGACATCAATAAGCACAGCTTCATCTGTGCTTATAGCTTCATATGCCGTTCTTTGTAGTGCCTTGAACTGATTATGTGCCACAGCCAAGATGATACTGTCATACCTTTTATCTGATTCAAAAGGATTGCCTATTAACCCATGAGAATAATGTTGTTTTGGTTCATCTCTATCTACCCATGGATCATAGACATCTACACTGCAGCCATATGTTTTTAACTCTTCTATGATATCAACCACTTTAGTATTTCTCATATCAGGACAATCTTCCTTAAAGGTCACACCTAAAACCAAGACATTTGCATTTTTTATTTTTTTATCATGCCCTATCATCTCCTTAATGGTTTGCTCTGCGATGTATTTACCCATACCATTATTAATTTGTCTAGCTCCCAAGATAAGGTTTGGTTTGTACCCCATTTCTTCTGCCTTATGTGTCAAATAATAGGGATCGACTCCTATACAATGTCCTCCTACAAGACCAGGGTTCAGCTTTATGAAGTTCCACTTGGTAGCTGCTGCTTCTATCACTTCATTGGTGTCTATCCCCATCGTATCAAAAATAAGTGCTAACTCATTAATAAGTGCTATATTGACATCTCTTTGCGTATTTTCTATGACTTTAGAAGCTTCTGCAACTTTAATACTGGAAGCTAAATGTGTACCAGCATCTATCACTGAAGCATAAAGGGCATCTACTTTTTTAGCTATCTCTGGTGTAGAACCCGCTGTAACTTTAAGTATTTTCTTCACCGTATGCTCTTTATCTCCTGGATTTATACGTTCAGGAGAATAGCCTGCGAAAAAATCTACATTAAATGTCAATCCCGATGTTTTTTCTAATTCTGGCACGCATACTTCTTCAGTAACCCCTGGATAAACTGTAGATTCATAGATGACAATATCACCTTTTTTCAATACTTTTCCTATGCTCTGTGATGATTTAATCAAAGGTGTCAAATCTGGACGATTGCTTGAATCTATGGGTGTAGGTACTGTCACGATGTATATATTGGCTGAAATTATATCTTCGAGATTAGTAGAAAATTTTATTTTATCTTTTACTTTTTCTAGCTGTTTATCACTCAATTCTAAAGTTCTGTCATGCCCTGCATTAAGCCCATCAATCCTACTTTGATTGATGTCAAAACCAATCACATCATATTTTTCTGCAAAGGCATGTGCCAAAGGCAAACCTACATACCCTAATCCTATAATTGCTATTTTATTATTCATCTATCACACTTCCCTCAAATATTTCAAATATTATACTCCAATAAAACCTTACCTTTTATTACGTCTACCTCTCATAAACAAATAAAGTAAAATACCCACAAGTATCAAGATACCCAAGATCTGAAACCATGCACTCAGTAAAATACTTTTATTCACAATAGTTTTATGCATTTGATTGTCTATTTTAACGCCTGCATATTTTGCAGAATGTACCATAAGTGATACAGCTAAGTCTTCACTTGGCATCTCTTTATGACAAGAAAGACATGCCCCAGAACGGTCGAGTTTGTCTAGTGTCTTTTTGTCTAATGCCTGTGAAAGTCTCCAGTGATTTCCTACTGTTTGCACTTGTGTTCCATTCTCATCTATCATGACAGAGTAATCATGTTTGAGGTTGGGTATAGCAGGGATTTGCTCATCTACACCTTTGACCAAAAGTTTTTGATTTGCATCCATCAGGTCAACTATCGTTGTCTTCGTTTGATCAGCAAAATATTTGCCTCCATTTATACCTTTTCCTTGTGCCTTTAAGCTAGTATGGCAACTCTCACACGTACGTGACTTCTTAGAGACTGTATGTGGTTGTACTGCTGACATCACAATGGAGTTTACCCCCTCTTTTGGCACATTTACAGTACCATTATTTTCCACACCTTGTAGTTTAAATATATGGTTTTGCAACAAAGTATTCCCTTCTTTACCTATGACAGTAAGGGTTACTTGACACCCAGGAATAGTAGGTGAGATACGCCCTTCTCCATTTTGACTAAGCGCTGGGTCTTCCCAACGCAAATAACTTCGTGTCTCAGTCACTTGTCCATCTACTAAAAAATCTTTTAGTGTATCCACTTCTCCAGTTTTTCCATTCACATGATGTTTAGATGCAGCCAAATAGTCAGGATTTTGTTTTCCTCCAGAGTAGTCTACTTTTACATGACAACCATAACACTGAGGTGCCCATGTAGCATGACAGGTATAACATTCTAGTTTCTCAGTATGTGCTTGTATCTGGTCCATCGCTACAAGACCTTCTTTAGAGATTTTATTCTCTTTTTTTAGAAGTTTTAAAGGTTTTAATTCTATATCTTTCCCCGAAGAAAGGTGCATCATCACCTTGTTCCCTTTACGCACTGCCTTCGTAAGTGGGTTTCCCCGTGCTGAGAGTAAGAAACCATCCCCTTTATCTTTTGGGATTGCCCCTTGCTTCAAGTAAGCTGCAAGTGTTGTAGTTGTACCTCTACCCTTCCCAGTTTGTGGCTTAGTAGCAAACTCATCTGAATACCCTAATGGCAATTCCCATGGGTACTTTTGGGTGGTACCGTGACAATCTTGACATTCTATCTCCACTGCACCCAAATTTGCCCCTCTAAAAAAACCATCTCCATGCATGTCATTAGAGGTATGACAATCTTGACAAAGCATCCCTTTAGAATAGTGTATATCTTCTGTGAGGTGTAAGTAGCGTTTGGTATGTAGCTTTGGTTGACCATTACCATCTTTATCAAATGTTGCTTGATATTCAGTCTCCATCAAGCCTTGGTAACTTACCCCTATACGCTTTCCCCTATTATGGCAAGTGGTACAAGTTTCCACAGGAATACCAGAATAATTTACATCATTTACATGTACTTTGACGTCTCGTGATGACTGTATAGAATGCACAAGCATATGCCCATCTTCTTTGTTAGAAATACTTTTATCTTTACCTTCATAAAGTCCTGCATTAGAGTAAGGGACATGACAAGAAGCACAGCCTATACCTCTATAGTCACCTCTTCGTTTACGTCCCTGTCCTCCTGTATGACAGCGTAAACACTCTTGCCGCAAATACGTATATACTGAAAGCGTTGGGTCTTTTTCTACTTCTTCCGCAGTAGGAGCAGAGGGAAGTGCTTTTGTCTCTTCTAGAAATCCTTGCGGTTCAAGTTTTTTTAGCTTTTCCATATACTTTTTATATGCTTCTGTGCCTAAACGCTTATGTGGGTCTGGTGATTTACCCCCAAAATTAGTATAGGTATGTTTATACCCTTCTTTTGCACCAAAACCCCACAATGCCCCGTGGATTTTGCCTTGCTCTGTTGCCATAAGATTATTTTCTTGGGCTGCTACTTGATTGGAGTGACACATACCACAGGTATTTTCATTTATCCAAGGACTTGCTGGGTAGGGGTAAAAAGCTTTAGGCCCTTCATGTTCTAAAAAATATTTTAAAGTACCAGAATGTGCTTTTTCTTTTGTCTTAGCTTCAGGATTACCTCCATGACAAACAACACAATCGTTGCCTTTGGCTCCTGCCTCTTCTGCTTTAACTAAAATGGCCTGCATCATCCCTGAGTCATGTGCTCGAATATCTTCAAGACCTTGATGACATTCCACGCACGTGTTTTGCATAGCCATACTTGCATTCTGAATTAAAAGAAATATCCATAGTACATTTTTAAAAATATTTCTCATTTACACAACTCCTACACACCCGTACATTAAACTAAACATATTATAGCGAGTATTTCATATTAGATTTACACCTTTATGTTATAATTTTTTACTTAATTAAATGGAAGACTAATGAACAAAACTATTATAAATTTTATGGGACTTATGTTCCTTACACTTACACTTCAAGCTAAAATGATTGATGGCATTGCACTCATCGTTGAAGGAGAGGCTGTTACCACCGCCGAAATCAAAGCTGTGCAAACACAAATGGGTGTCTCCAAAGATGAGGCAACTGATTTGCTTATTCAGGACCGTCTACAAAAATCCGTTATGAAAGACATAAAGATTTCAGAAGAGAGTATTGATGCTAAGATTGCAGAAATTGCTGCACAAAACAATCTTACAATTCCTAAAATGCAAAAAATCCTTTCCGAACAAGGTACTCCATGGGTGAAATATCGCAAAAGTATTAAAGAGGGATTGAAAAAAAGTAAATTTTTTCAAAAAGAAGTTGTGGCGTCTATCCCCGATCCCAGTGAAAATGAAATGCAACTATATTACAACAACCACAAAGAACTTTTTACTATTCCTACACGTATTTCTGTCATAGAATATTCATCTTCATCCAAAGATAAAATTGATAACTTTTTAAAAACACGTAGAGTAAAAAATATAAAATCACGTAAAATGACTAAAATGACTAAAAAAATGGAACCTTCTTTGCTAGCTACTCTTTTACAAACACAAAATGGAAACTACACACGCCCTATCAATACAGGAAATGCATATATTGTTTTTAAAGTCCTTTCTAAAAAAGGAAAATCGGCTATGCCTTTTGAAGCGGCACAAAGTGCAATTGCTGCCAAATGGAAAGAAGAACAGCAACAAAAAGCACTCAAAGATTACTTTGAAAAACTACGTACACGTGCAGACATACAAAAAATACGCTAAACATTAAAAGGGAAAGAATGGGTTTAAAATCAGACAATTGGATTCGTGAAAAAGCACTAAATGAAGAGATGATCACACCATTTTGTGAAGGTCTTGTGGGAGAAGGTGTTGTAAGTTATGGACTTAGTTCCTATGGCTATGACATACGTGTGACTGATGAGTTTAAAATTTTTACAAATATCAATGCTGAAGTTGTTGACCCAAAAGATTTTAATGAAAACAATGTAGTAGACTTCAAAGGCGATATTTGCATAGTTCCTCCTAACTCATTTGCACTAGCACGTACAGTAGAATACTTTAAAATGCCCAAAGACACGCTAGCTATATGTCTAGGGAAAAGCACCTATGCACGTTGCGGTATCATCGTAAATGTCACACCATTTGAACCAGGATTTGAAGGACACATTACCATAGAGATATCAAACACCACGCCACTACCTGCCAAAATATACGCAAATGAAGGCATAGCCCAAGTACTCTTTTTACAAGGTGACGAAGCATGCGAAACAACTTATGCAGATAGAAAAGGTAAATACCAAAGTCAAACAGGTATCACACTACCTCGTATTTTAAAAAAGAGTTAAAACCTATACTGTTATATGCTTTTACACTCTTTTGTGTTACAATGCAAAAAATTTCTATCTATAAAGTAAGTGAATATCATGAAAAACTTAATCATCGTCGAATCCCCAGCAAAAGCACGTACCATCACCAACTTCTTAAGTAAAGACTATAAAGTCATCGCTTCAAAAGGACATATCCGTGATCTTCCAAAAAGTACATTTGGTATCACTATAGACGATGAAACTGGGGACTTAATCCCTAAGTATTCTATCCCTAGAGATGTAAACCCTACAGTAAAAGAACTTAAAAAACTTTCGAAACAAGCAGAGACCGTCTTTATCGCGACTGATGAAGACCGTGAAGGTGAGGCGATAGGCTATCACATTGCAATGGCCATCGGTAAAGAACCTACAGCACTTCCACGTATCGTCTTCCATGAAATTACCAAGTCTGCCATCTTGCATGCCATTGAAAACCCAAGAAAAATAGACATGGACTCTGTAGATGCACAACAAACAAGACGTCTACTAGACCGTATCGTAGGCTATAAGTTATCGCCACTTCTTGCCTCTAAGATACAAAGAGGACTTAGTGCAGGTAGAGTACAAAGCTCTACACTTAAGCTTGTCATAGAAAAAGAACGCGAAATTAAAGCATTTAAACCTGAAGAGTATTGGACTATAGAAACACTTTTTGAGAAAAATATAGATGCGAGTATTTATGATTATAATGGTCTCAAAATTGAAAAACTTACCATTAAAACAGAGGCTGATGCAACAGAGATAGTTACTTCTGCAAAGACTGAATCATTTGTCGTAGCATCCATAGATAAAACAAAAAGAAAAACCAAAACACCTCCTCCATTCATGACTTCTACTTTACAGCAAACTGCTTCTACTCAATTGGGCTTTTCACCTAAAAAGACCATGATGGTGGCACAAAAACTTTATGAAGGTGTGAAAACAGACCAAGGTACCATGGGAGTCATCACCTATATGAGAACGGATTCTATGAATCTTGCTAAAGAAGCAGTCAGTGCTGCTCGTGACTACATAAAGAAAAACTTTGGTGATAAGTATTTACCTGCAAAAGCAAAAAACTATGTCACTAAGTCAAAAGGGGCTCAAGAAGCACACGAAGCTATTCGTCCTACCATGGTTGAGTTTGATTCTAAGATGGCTGCAGATTACCTCTCATCTGATGAACTTAAACTCTACAGACTCATTTATAACCGTTTTTTAGCTTGTCAAATGACTGAAGCGGAGATGGAGTCTCAAAGTATTATGTTTAAAGGAGATAAGTGTACCTTTAAAGCAAGCGGTAGAAAACTTCTTTTTGATGGTTTCTATAAAGTAACAGGACATGGAGACAAAGATAAACTTCTCCCAGACCTAACAAAAGGTCAAGCAGTAACGCTTGATGACATAAAGCAAGAGCAGCACTTTACGGAGCCTCCTGCACGATACAATGAGGCTAGTCTCATTAAAAAGTTAGAGTCATTAGGTATTGGTCGTCCAAGTACGTATGCTCCAACTGTCACTACACTTCAAACTCGAAAATATATAGAGTTAGAAAAAAAACGTATCCATCCTACTGAAATAGCCTTTACAGTTATAGAGATGCTAGAAAAATACTTTCCAGAAATTGTGGACTCTGGGTTTACATCAAATATGGAAGAAACTCTCGATGAGGTAGCAGAAGGAAAAACAGACTGGCAAACTATTCTTAAAGCATTTTATACACCATTTTTGCAAAAAGTTGAAGATGGCAAACAGAATATTAAAAGTCTCAAAGTTGCTATCCCTACAGGAGAGAATTGTCCCAAATGTGAATCTGAACTTCTCTTACGTAAAGGACGCTATGGAGAGTTTATCGCTTGTTCCAACTTCCCGAAGTGTAAGTACACTAAAAATACAGATGGCACAGAGATAGAAGGTCCAGAAGAGACCGATGAGAAATGTGAAAAATGTGGCTCCATGATGGTCATCAAGAACTCTAAGCGTGGAAAATTCCTAGCGTGTTCTGCGTACCCTAAATGTAAAAATGCTAAATCGCTTGAACCCACAGTAGAACTAAAAGTACCTTGCCCTGAATGTGGAGGGAAACTTCAAGAACGAGAAGGAAGACGTGGAAAATTCTTTGGATGTGTCAATTACCCTAAATGTAAATTCATCGCCAATTATGAACCTGTAGATAAAAAATGTCCTGAGTGTGATTACACCATGGGGATTAAACATCTTAAAGCTGGTGATGTTTATGAATGTTTCAAATGTAAACATAAAGAAGAGGCTAGCGCTTAAGAAAGCGTTTCATCTCTTCTTCTAGTTCTAACCATTTTTCTTTATATTTCGGTATGTATTGACTTAAGAATACATCCTCTTTTTTCATTTCCATAAGCATCTCTTTTAGTAAGTCTACGTACCCTGTTGCACCTATTGTTGCACTTAGCCCTAGTGCATCTACACAAAATGCTCTTAGTTCATCTATTTTATCTTTTACTATCATATCTCTAACGATGTTGTCAGAATTTCTCAGTGCTAAAAGTATCTGAGCTACGATCTCAATATAGAAACTTTCACTACGCACATAGGAAAGTCCTTTTGAAATATCTAATATCATTTTATTTTGATTCTCTATTTGCATATGTGTTTCAGCAAAGCCTTCAGTAAAGCTACTTGGGTCTAAGAATCGTTCCAATGCAATATATAGCTGTCCAAACCGATAAGGCTTAATAATACATGCATCCACTCCAGCCAGTATCATCTGCTCAATTTCGTTGTTAAATCCTAATCCCGTAACTGCAACGATAGGTACTTTTTTATATTTATTATTTTTACGTATTTCTCTCGTAACATCAAAGCCATCAATAATCGGCATATCCATATCCATAAAAATCAAATCAACTGTTAAATATTCTTCAAGAATATCTAATGCTTCTTGTCCATTTTCTGCCTTAAGAATATTCAAATGTGAGGCACTAAGAATACTACTCATAACCTGTTGACTTACAAAATTATCTTCAACAATCAAAATGGTTTTGTCTTTAAATTTTGCAAAGTCTTCTATGCCAACTTTTACCGTCTCTAATATTTTGAAATCTTTTAAGCTTTCTTGTCGTATATCTTTTTTTCTTCTTGCTTTTCGAACATACAACTGCTTTAACGCCTCTTCTACATCACCAACAATAAGAGGGCTATATAGTACTGCATCAGCTATATATGAAACTTCTTCCAAATGCACATTATTTTCAAAGATATCATGAACTATGATGATATCAAGTGCCTCTTTTTTATCGAGATTTTTAAAAAACTGAAAAACTTTTTGACTCACATCTTCACTTTTTAAAATAACAAAGTCTATACCCTCTAAATCGGGGCGATGTGTTTCTAAGTTTTCAGAAGATTTAAAAAGAACATCTATATCAAAAGTGTCCAATATCTCTGTTAAGATTTTCGCACTATATAAATCTTTATCTATGACCAATGCTTTCTTTGAAGAAAGTACTTTAATTAACTCTTTTTTACGACTTTTATTATCAAGGTCATGGATATAAGGTAAAGACAACTCGTATTGTGTACCTTTACCCTCATAACTTTCGATATCAAGTTTCCCATCCATATTTTCTATAAGTTCATTCAGTACATAAAACCCAAACTCTTTATGCTTATACTGCGCATCTTCCCAAGACTGAGGTATAAAAAGTGTGTCTATTTCCTTCGGAGTTAGATATAGTGTTTCATTTCTAATGAGAAAAACAAGCTGCTCATCATCTCTAATTTGTATGGCTATAACAACCTCTCCATAACCTTGACGTTCCACAATATCTGAAAGTAAATTATGTAATACCTGAAAAATTCTATTCGTATCTCCAATAAGGTACCTTGTTACCTCATTTTCAATATCATAGTAGAGTGCATATTCTTTCTTTTTTAAAACAGGGGCAACAGCATTTGTAAGTTTATGTAACATATTACTTAGCTGAAAAGCTTCTTGCTTCACAACAATGTTACCAGATTTTATTTTTAGAAAATCAATCATTTCATATGTCGTACGAAGTAGGTCTTCATCATACCTTTTAAGATTTGCTATTTGATTTTTTATCTCTTTGCCATCAAATGTCTCGAGTGGTGCTGCTAGTAATTTGGTTTCATTTGCAACATTTTTAAGGGCTGAATTTTGTATCTTTTCTCCCATTTTTTCAAGGAGTAAGCTCTGTTTTCTCTCTATTTCTTTTTGCGTTTCTTTAAGTTTATTATGGCGTTTTTTAAGTTTTTTTATTTGAGAGGAAGAGAGGAACAATGCTAAGATACCCATGGTTCCCAATCCAAAAAGTGCCATCCATACGTTTCTATCTTCTTTTTCAACATACTTAACTTCTTCTACTTTTGCTACTAAAGCTTTCGGATTATCTAAAATAAAAGCTTGAGGAAAAGTTTGACGTAACTCCAAATAACTTAACGTTAAAATATCTGCATCATGAAATGGACCAACTTTTAAAATATTTACATTGTTAGCTTGGCTTATATCTAGGTTCAGGACAATATTTTTTAATGTTTTATTATTGCTAATCAGCTCTTTATATTTGTTGGCTTGCGCAAGGGTATGCTTTTCATTGTCACCCGTTGATAAGACAATATAGCTCTGTGCTGTTCCAGAATAGGCACTTAATGAAACTACTGATGACAAAATGAGACTCTGTAATATTTTATCCACGACCTACCTCCATGCTATCTACTTCATCTTCTAATATAATTTGATATTTTGCTATTTCTTTTTGTAGTTTACGTATCTTTGTAAGTTGTTGAGCACTTCTATACACGAGCATAAGACCTGCAAGTGCTAAAAGGATTAAAGCAACCCATTCTGCATCTATATCGCTAAAAAAACTTTTCTGTTCCGTTTCTAAAATTTGTATTTGTTTTTGTGGTTCATTTGTTTTTAATGTATTTTGCTTCACTTTAATACGTGAGATTTCCACAGCTGCACTGTTACGAACAATAAAACTATCAGGAAATTTTTCTTTTAAAAGATGTTGTAATGTATTTTCAACAGAATACATTTTAATTGGGTCAATCATAACAAGAATATATTTATCAAGTAATTCCATACGTAGTGTCAAATGATGCACTTTTTTTAGAGTATTCGCTTCTTTATTCTCATAAAAAAACTTTTCAAGTTCATATAAATTTTTAGCTGCTTCTTCACTCTTAATATGTGAACTAAGAATCATCTTAGAGTTCATATCTTCTGCCCATATTATAGACATCACTAACATTATAATGGTCAATACTTTCATACTCTCAATACGTTTCTCCAATCTTATCTCATATTTAACTATTTGTGAAGAAGTATAGCATAAATAAAAATATTTATATTATCTCATTTGCATCAACTATATAATACAAGCTTTAGCTATAATTTGTGCATGAAAGAAATATATTTATGTGCTATCAATAACATCCTGAGTGGAGCCTGCCAAGAAGACTGTAAGTTTTGCACACAAAGTGTAAGGTATCATGCTGATATACAACGCTATACATACAAAGATATTGAACAAATAGTCATAGAAGCAAAACGAGCAAAAGACAATGGTGCACTAGGATATTGTCTTGTTACTGCAGGAAAAGGTCTAGATGATAAAAAAGTAGACTATGTAGCACGTGCTGCAATTGCAATCAAACAAGAAGTCGAAGGATTAAACCTTATTGCTTGTAATGGTACAGCAAATAAAGAACAACTCACTTACCTTAAAGAACATGGCATTGACAGCTACAACCATAACCTTGAAACTTCTCAACGTTATTATGCAAATATCTGTCAAACACATGCATGGAGTGAGCGATATGAAACATGTGAAAATGTAAAATCAGTAGGTTTAGCCCTGTGTTCTGGAGGTATTTTTGGTATGGGAGAAACAAAAGAAGATAGAGATTCACTACTGCAATCTATCGCTTCGCTTTCTCCAGAATCAACTCCCTTAAACTTTTATCACCCAAATCCCGCACTACCTATAAAAACACGAAATATCGAAATTGATGAAGCCCTTACCATTATTACTAAAGCACGCAGGCTCTTAGGTGAGGATAAGCTATTGATGGTTGCAGGAGGAAGAGAACTACTCTTTAATACTCAAGAACAAGCAATGTTTGATGCTGGAGCAAATGCCATAGTCATAGGAGATTACCTTACAACAAGCGGTATAATGCCCTCCAATGATTTGACCATGCTTAAAACACTTGGATATAAAGTTGCAACGGAATGTCATACCCCTGAGGTATAAAAAATGGTTCACTCTAATATCACTCTCATCCTTACGCTTTCCCTCTTAATTTGGGGAAGTCCTTTTGTAGCAAAAATATTACGTATGCCCATCCCCCCTGTTGAAATAATTCTGGGATCTACTTTTGCCTACTTAGGGGTTATTAACTATAATGAGCACTTTGAGCTTATTGCACAGGTAGGATTTTTATATCTTTTATTTTTAGCAGGAATGGAAGTAAACCTTAAACAAATTACAAATAGCCCCAAAGAAGTTATCAAAAAATCTATACTCTTTCTTGTTCTAATGGTTCTATTTTCCACTACGAGTGGATTACTCTTTGATTTACATATGATTGTTATCATTACTATGCCACTTATATCTATTGGGCTACTTGCCACTCTATCCAAGACATATGGAAAAGATCAACCATGGATACAACTTGCATTTATCGCTGGTGTCCTAGGGGAAATAGGTAGTATTGTTGCTTTAACCATTTTTAATGCGGCTATCACTACCGGTTTTGGTTTTGCACTTTTGGGGAAAATTGGCTACCTAATCCTTTTTATCATTGCTGTCTATAGCATATATAAGTTTTTACGTATATTATTTTGGTGGTTTCCAGAATTAAAAAATATACTTATACCCAAAAATGATACATCAGATCAAGATGTTCGTTTAGCAATGGCACTGTTTTTTATTCTTATTGTTGTCATGTTAGCGCTTGAATTAAAGCTTGCATTAGGGGCATTCATCGCAGGTGTAGCCATCTCTGCATTTTTCCATCATGAAAAAGCACTAGAAGAAAAAATGTCAAGCTTAGGGTTTGGGTTTTTAGTACCACTCTTTTTTATACATGTTGGTTCATCTTTTGATTTAAGTGCCTTGCTATTAGAGGGTGTTGTATCAGGGGCTTTACTCATTACATTTCTCATGATAATTTCAAGAATTCTTGCAGCCATTGTCCTTAGAAGGATAAGTGGTTCGAAGCATGCGCTACTCGTCGCCCTCTCTCTTTCCATGCCACTTACGCTGCTTGTAGCTCTTGCTACTATTGGTTACGAAACAAAGCTCGTAGATTTACTCACATACTATCAACTCATTTTAGCCAGTATTTTTGAAATACTTATTAGCATGATACTTATAAAAATATTAGAAAGTAAAAAATAAAAATATTTTTAATTTACTTCTTTTATAGCTTTTAAAAATGCATCCTCAGCTTCTTCAAGTGCTTCTAATTCTTCTTTTGTTGTATTTATATCAACTATATAATCACTTTCTTTTTTTACCTCTTTTTTCTCTTCGAATACTTTCTTCTTCTCTTGTACTGCTTTCTTCTCTTCCTTTATCTCTGCTTGTACTTCTTTTTTTTCTTTTACAACTATTACGTTATTCCCTAACTCTTTTTTGCTATTTTCTTCCACTTCTTTTGTTGCTCTTAAGAAAGCATCCTCGGCTGCTCTATCTACATCTTGCTCATCTTGTGTTGTATTGATATCAACTATTTTTACACTTGGCTTTTTTTCTTCTTTTTTAGTATTTTCTTGTCTTTCTAAAGCTTTCTGAACATCTTTTTTTGCTTTTTGTTCTGTTTCTTCTAAAACTTTTTTTCTCTTATTCTCTTTTTCTAATACTTCACGTTCTTTTTCTTGTTTCTTCTTTTCAGATTCTTGTTCTTTATCTATTTTTTCTTTTTCTTGTCTTACTTTTTCAAGTCTTTCTTCTTCTGCTGCTCTCTTAGCCCAAGCCTTTTGTTCTTCTAGTGCTTTTCTAAATATTTCATCATTATCTACATTCGTTTGTGATATATTTAGATTAGTGACGTTACTTTCACTAGTATTAGTCTCTACTCCTGTTACATTTTGCTCAGTAACAAAAGACTCTTTAAGACTATCTTTTAAGATTATATTTACTTGTTTTTTATCTTTTCTTCCATTATATATTTTCTTTAAACTCTCAATCAAATCATCCGTATTTTTATCTATTTTGTGGAAGTTTTCTTGTAGTGCAAAAGGGTTTTCTTCAGCATTTATATTCGGTGATAATACAGATACAATTGCTACAGTCCATAAATATTTTTTCATTTTTTATTCCTTTTGTTCTAACTGTTTTAGTTCAAAGTATTTTTTTTGAAGTTTTTTATTTTCACTCTTTAAAGCTCTTACTTCTTGTATGAGCCCCAACTTTTTCTCTTTTAATTGATTCAGCACTGTCAGCGAGTTTTCACCATAAATTAAAATCCCAACATAAATACCAAAAAGTAAAATACCTATCGTCGTCACAAGCAATGCTTTAATGGACACCCCCGCAATGATTTCAACTTTTTGTGTGTTAGCCATTATAGTCGTTATTTAGTAAAGAGTGAAGCACCTAAGTACTCAAATTGACCTAATTCTGCTTCAATCTCCAAAAGTCTGTTATATTTAGCAATTCTATCAGATCGTGCTGTTGAACCTGTTTTTATTTCTCCTGTATTTAGTGCTACAGCAAAGTCTGCGATAAAGGTATCTTCACTCTCACCTGAGCGGTGAGACATTACACAGGTATATCCTGAACGTTGAGCAAGACGCACTGTTTGCATCGTCTCAGAAACTGTACCTATTTGGTTTGGTTTAATCAAAATAGAATTTGCTATCTCTTTCTCGATACCCTCAGCTAAAATAGACACATTGGTTACAAATAAATCATCCCCAACAAGTTGAATTTTATCTCCAAGCACTTCTGTTAAATGTTTCCACCCATCCCAATCATCTTCATCTAAGCCATCTTCAATAGATACAATTGGATATTTTTCACACATATCTGCATAATATGCAGTAAGCTCTGTAGAAGTAATTTCTCTATTTTCAGACTTCAATACATAAAGCCCTTTATCATTACGAAGTTCAGATGCTGCGACATCAAGTGCAATAGCTATCTCTTCACCTGGTTTATAACCAGCTTTTTCTATAGCTTTCACGATAACTTCTAGTGGTTCTTCATTTGAACTTAGGTTTGGAGCAAACCCACCTTCATCGCCAACGGCCGTACTCTCTCCCATCTCATCAATAATTTTTTTGAGATTTTGATACACCTCAGCACAAGCTCTAAGTCCTTCTGAAAATCTATCAAAACCTATAGGCATAACCATATACTCTTGGAAATCTACAGAGTTATTTGCATGTTCACCACCATTAATAATATTTAACATTGGTACAGGCATCACCACTGCATTTGCCCCACCTAGGTAACGGTAAAGTGGCATACCCATACTTTTTGCAGCGGCACGTGCCACTGCCATAGAAACACCAAGTACAGCATTTGCCCCTAATTTACCATAGTTTTCTGTTCCATCAAGCTCCTTCATTGTAAGATCAATCTCAGCTTGATTAAATGGGCTAAGCCCAACGATTGCATCACATATCTCACCATTTACATTTTCACATGCTTGAAGTACACCTTTGCCCATATAGCGCTCACCACCATCACGAAGTTCTAGTGCTTCACGTTTCCCTGTACTTGCACCACTTGGCACAATGGCATTCTCTACTACCCCATCACTTAAACTTACTGTTACTTTTACTGTTGGGTTCCCTCTGGAGTCCATTACTTCTGTTGCTACAACTTCATCGATAAAAATCATTTTCTTCCCTTGTACCTATATAATTTTATATCATTTTATCTAAAAAAAGCTGATAGGTCTGTTTGAGTAAGTATATTGCACTCACAATTCGATAGAATAAAGCCATGGAAATCAATATACTTATAACAATTATCGTCATTGTCATCACATTGGCACTATTTATCACTGAAGCTTTATCTGTAGACCTCATCGCCATATCAGCTATGCTTGTGCTGGTCTTAGCAGGCATCATTACTCCCGAAGAAGGAGTAGAAGGCTTTGCAAATTCTGCTACGATTACTGTTATGGCGATGTTTGCTTTTTCAGCGGCCATAGTCAAGACCAATGCCATAGAGAAACTAGAACCACTTATGGCTACTATTTTAGAAAAAAGAGCGCTCTTCCCACTTGCAGGACTTGCTGTATTTATCGGTGCTATTTCAGCGTTTATAAATAATACACCTGTTGTTGCATCTTTCATTCCTTTGGTAAAAAAGTCTGCCCAAAGAGCCGACCTAGCTCCTTCAAAATTTTTGATACCTTTGTCTTATATCTCTATTTTTGGAGGCACATGTACCCTCATAGGAACATCAACGAACCTACTTGTAAACGGTATAGCCATTGACCATGGTATAGAGTCTTTCTCTATGTTTTTGATGGCTCC
>Ga0256840_1001727_pt1 | contig 20122 bp, 21 predicted proteins | sample 355202metaG_FD_185969 | JGI IMG/M metagenome (GOLD analysis project Ga0256840, IMG submission 185969) | Hydrothermal vent microbial communities from Mid Atlantic Ridge, Atlantic Ocean - 355-202 | ecosystem: Environmental > Aquatic > Marine > Hydrothermal vents | place: Atlantic Ocean: Mid...
GCCGCATCCTGTTTAAATTCAAGTGTGTACTTAGGTTTTGTCTGTTTGTTTTCGTTACTCATATTCACCTCTAATGACATTATAAATCAGCCTTTAGAAGTGTCCTGCTTTATTAGACCACTACAAAGAAAACTAAAGTAACATGTAAGTTATCAGCCTTAACTGTTTTTAATCCTGGTACTTTAAGTGTTTGATTAAATTTATCCACTGCCTTTCTAGTCGCTACACTAGGCCAGAGTGCAAAAAATAAACGCTTCACAAATTCACTTTAATTACATTTTCATGCTTTTTTTATTCATCATTTTTTGGTGATGTTTTTTCATCATCTTCTTTTTCATAGCCCTCTTAGTTTCCTCATGTTTTTTGATCAATTTTAGCTGTTCAGCCATCAATGCTTGCTTTTTTGCTGAATTTTGTTCATCGCGTATTTGATCTGATAGCTCATCACGCTGTAATATGTATTTTTGAATAGACTGTGCTTGTCTGTCTTTCATTTCTTCAGACATACCCATATTCATCGATTTGGAAGAATCTTTACTGGTACTAATATTCATCGGTTTATATTGAGCATAAACAGACATACTAGCAGTTGCAGATAAAAGTAAAACAATGATTGATTTGTATACGTATTGCATATTTTTAGCCTCAATTTGAATAAAATTAGGATATTGACACAAAAAACGCATATTTAACATTTTCTGCGCTTCGTTAATCATAAACTATCTATCCCCTGATTGGCTAATTGATCGGCTTTTTCATTACCTATATTACCTGAGTGACCTTTAACCCAAGTCCAGTTTATAGTATGTTTTTGCATCACCTCATCTAAACGGCGCCATAAATCTTCGTTTTTAACGGGCTTCTTTGCTGCTGTTTTCCAACCGCGTTTTTTCCAATTAGCCATCCATTCAGTGATACCTTGTAAAACATATTTAGAGTCGCTATATAATTTAATACGACAAGGATATTTTAGAATTTCTAAAGCTTGAATTGCTGCCATAAGCTCCATGCGGTTATTAGTGGTTTCTTGCTCTCCACCATATAAAAATTTTTCAGCATCAGCATATTTCAACCAACCCCCCCAGCCACCAGGCCCAGGGTTACCACGACACGCTCCATCGGTATAAATCTCAACTATTTTTGTCATATTCTTTTTGTCTATAAGGTGTTTCAATAAGCCTTGCCATTACTAATTTCGACTGATACTTTTTGATTGGTGTTAAGGGAATTAAATGATAACGGCGTTTAATTGCTTTAATTGCATAAGCAACTATTCTGATGTCTTTTTTTCGCTGTTCCGCATCTGCCACGCTTATTCTTGAGGCATCAAAATCAAACCCTGCAGCCACGTCTACTTCAAAGTTTAATAAGCGTAACCAATCTTCTATTTTAGTGCGACTCACAAGGCTAGGCCACCAAGGGGCGCTTTTGTCTTTATGCCAAATATATTGTAAATTAATATAGACATTCCAAGGGTTAAAGCCAAGAATTATCAGTTTACCTTCCGGCTTTAAAACACGTTCAACCTCACGTAATACTTGGTGTTTATCAGTATCAAATTCTAATAAATGCGGCAAAATAACCAGATCCACTGAATCTGATTGCAATGGCAAAGTAGAGTTTCTCCCTATTAATAGCTTACTTTCAGGCCATGAAAATTGTTCGCTATCCAATACATAAAACTGCTTGTATAAAGAGCAATCAATAAATTTGTTTTCCCAACCTAAAGCTCCGACTTGTAAGATAACTTGTTTACAACTTGCAGTAATAGAGCGTCTTAAATAAGCCACCTCTTGCTTTTGTAATATTTGACCCTTCGTTGTAGTAAACCAATCGATTAGGACTTTGCGATGCATATTCTTCACTTAAATAATCATGAGTACTTACAATACCAGATCGCTAGCGTAAAAAAAAATAATAATACACAATGTTCAAATATGTTTTTAGGTCATGCAAACTGAAGCCTGTTTCCGATAAATAGGATTCAAATTCAGGCCTACCTAAACCTTGAGATGGTAGCCTCATGCGCGCCATCCTAGCCCATGAAATACCTGAGAAAATATTCATTCACATACGGAGCGAATTGGATAAGCCTCAGTACGCCCGGCGTCCGCTTCACAACGCACAAAAGCCGCTACGTTAAAACTACCTGAAATGGCTTGACAGCTTTCGGGATAACTACTGGCGATCCCTCGCGCACTGCTACCATAGTGCACTTCGGATTAGAGATAACTCTGTCACCTACTGCGGACTAAAAATCATCACTTCACTATCGCTCCGTTTCTCTGATTTTCAGCGTAGGTAGAGCAAATAAGTATGGACTTATCTCCCTCATTTATAGCAGACACATTAGAAGCCTCTCCGTCTGAAAATATGATAAGAATTGCTATGATAAAATTAACGGTTGCAAAGTGTGTTTAAAATTTAATCAAACAGCCTCTTAGTTAAAACCTACAAATCACCCCAAGCCTTCTCTAGCCTTTTAGCCGAAACGGGATAAGGTGTTCTTAACTGCTGAGCAAAGAGTGACACTCGAAACTCTTCAAGCATCCAGCGAAAGGCCTCACTATCAGGGTTAACAATTTCATTTTTCTGCCGCTTTTCGATACGCTGCCAAAACCATTGCTGAAATTTTGCTATTTCTTGTATTTTTTGCTGATCTTTAGCAGGCTGTTGCAGCATTGTTTGTAAGCGTACTTCCAGCGCCTTTAAATAACGTGGATAATGCCTTAAATGTTCATAAGCACTCTTGGTTAAAAAACCCTGATAAAACAAGCGTGCTAATTGCAACTGCACATCTTGTACCGACTTATCTTGCTGAGGCATGCGATCCACTTGCTGTTTAAGCTTGGCATAATGCGCTAAAGCATTTACCACGCTATCACCAATTTTAGTCGACATGGCAATTAACTCTGGCTTATTATCTTTTAAACACTGCTCAAATTGTTGTTCGCTACGAATGGTACGGCCACTGACAAACACGGATTTAATAATTAAGCTAAGCATATCTTCTTTATAATTGCGGCTTAAAATATCCTTAGTTAAATCAGGATGCTGCACGAGCCGATTGTAAGCTAATTCCGCTTCTGGCGAGAATGGCAGGTTCTTTAAAATATATTTGGCCTCCTTTCTTAACTGTATCTGAAATAAACGTGCTAAGCCTGCTTCATGTTGTAGAGCTGCCTTTTCTGGCGTATCTAAAATACGCACACCAACCGTCTCACCTTCATCAATAATCGCCGGATAACCGACAAAATCTTGCCCATCCTGTTCAAATTGATAAACTTCAGGTAAGTCATCAAACGCCCATTTAATACAACCCGTGTAGTTAAGCTCATCTTCAGCAAGTTGATTAAAACTATCCCCTGCTTTTTCCGTATATTTTCGCTGTAAGGCTTTTAAATCACGACTATTATCTAAATGCTTACCTTGCTCATCGACCACCCGGAAATTCATACGTAGATGGTCGGTTAGTACCTCTTTATTCCATGCTGTTAAAGGAATCGCTTCGCCCGTCAATTTACGCAAGCGCATAGCAATCCACTCATATAAAGAGCCTGTGCCATCTGGTTCAACTTCAAGGCAGCGCTCAACCATAGCAGGTACAGGAACAAAATGTTTACGTAGTTGTTTAGGCAAACCTTTAATTAAAGCGGTCATTTTTTCACTCAGTAAACCTGGAACTAGCCATTCAAATGGCTGCTCTGTGAGTTGGTTAATCTGGTGTACTGGAATAATGACCGTTACTCCATCTTCTTCGTGCCCTGGCTCAAACCGATATTGTAAAGGCAGTGTTAAACGCCCCACTTTTTTCTCATCAGGGTACTCCCAAGAGCTAATATGTCCTTCATCTTGACGGGTTAAATCTTCTTTGGTTAAAAACAGTAACTTTGGCTGTTTGCGCTCTGCTTTTTTACGCCACTGATCAAAAGTAATACCATTAACCACTTCTTCAGGTAATTTTTTATCGTAGAAATCATATAACCATTCTTCATCTTCGATTAAATCAACACGGCGACCTTTATGCTGAATATAGCCCACTTCTTCTAATAAAGTTTCATTCGCTTTAAAGAAGGGCGCGCGTGTATGGTAATCATGCTCAACTAGCGCATGACGAATAAAAAATTGACGTGCCGCTTTTGGATCGACATGCTCATAAGGAATCTTGCGCCGACTTTGTAAAGTTAAACCAAATAATAGCGTGCGTTCATAAATAGCACTGCGCGCAGATTTTTTCTCCCAATGCGGATCAAAATGATTTTTCTTAATCAAATGCCCTGCACAACGCTCAATCCATTCCGGTTCAATTTTAGCGACACAACGGCCATAAACCTTACTGGTTTCCACTTGTTCCGCTGCCATAATCCATTTAGGGCGTAATTTATGCTGCCCCGATCCTGGGAAAATATAAAATTTTAGGTTACGTGCACCTAAATATTCGTATTGCTCATGTTTAAATCCGATATTGGATAATAATCCAGGCAATAAGGCTTGATGTATCGCTTCATAAGAAGCCTCAGTGCTATTAACCTTAAGTTTTAACTCGCCTTTAATCACTTGTAAGATTTGCGTATGTACATCTTGCCATTCTTTTAGGCGAATATAAGACAAGAAGTTCTGTTTACACCACTTGCGCAGTTGGTTATTAGATAAATGTTTTTTGCGCTCGCCAAAGGTATTCCAGATTTTTAAATAACTCATAAAATCAGAATCAACACCGACAAATTCAGCATGCTTAGCATCGGCTTGTTGCATTTTATCGGCTGGCTTTTCGCGCGGATCTTGAATACTTAGCCCAGAAACAATAATAGCAATTTCATTTAAACAAGACATTTCATTGGCTGCAATTAGCATTCGCGCTAATTTTGGATCGACGGGTAGTTTGGATAATTGCCGACCTATAGGCGTTAGTTTTCCTGACTTATCCAGCGCATTCACTTCTTGCAACGTTGTTAAACCATCGCGAATCATTTTATCTTCAGGCGGCTCAACAAAAGGAAAATCACGTATATCACCCAATTTTAACGATGACATTTGCAAAATAACGGAGGCTAAACTAGTACGTTTAATTTCTGGCTCAGTAAATTCGGGACGACTTAGATAATCTTCTTTAGAATACAAGCGGATACAAATACCATCGGCAACTCGACCGCAACGCCCTGCTCTTTGGTTGGCGCTCGCTTGGGAAACTTTTTCAATCGGCAAACGCTGAATTTTACTGCGATGACTATAACGACTAATCCGTGCATGACCAACATCAATAACACTACGAATACCGGGGACAGTTAAAGAAGTTTCCGCCACATTGGTCGCTAAAACAATGCGCCGCTTGCCACCTTTAGGTTTAAACACGCGCTCTTGTTCACTGACACTAAGTTTAGAATACAGCGGTAACACGTCAAATCGACCATTATTATGCTTGCGTATGGATTCATCGGTTTCCCGAATATCGCGTTCACCACTAAGAAAAATTAATATATCGCCACTAATATCTCGGTATAACTCATCTACTGCATCTAAAATGGCCTGCTGTACATCCTTAGTGGTTTCATCTTCTTCCTCCTCTTGCTCTATAGGACGATAACGCATTTCCACAGGAAAAGTACGCCCTGAAACATTAATAATTGGGGCATCAAAAAAATGCGTCGAAAACCGTTCAGGATCAATCGTCGCAGAAGTAATAATCAGTTTTAAGTCAGGGCGGCGTGGTAGCAACCAGCGCATATACCCCAAAAGAAAATCAATATTTAAACTACGCTCGTGTGCCTCATCAATAATAATCGTGTCATATTGATTTAAATAAGGGTCATTTTGTGATTCAGCGAGTAAAATTCCATCCGTCATCAGTTTAACTAACGATGTTTCTCGCGTTTGGTCGTGAAACCGAACTTTATAACCAACCGCTTGCCCTAAAGGCTGTTTTAATTCTTCGGCAATACGATCAGCCACGGTTCTTGCGGCAATACGTCGCGGCTGCGTATGGCCAATCAAACCAGCCGCACCACGACCAATAGATAAACATATCTTAGGTAATTGCGTGGTTTTTCCTGAACCCGTTTCACCGCAAATAATCACTACCTGATTTTTCTGGATTAATTCTGCTATTGCTTCTTTTTTACCGGTAACGGGTAGGTCTGGGTATTCTATGCTCGGAAAGCTTTGTAAACGTGCATGATGCTTCTCAATAGATTGCTTTAGCTTTAGCTCTAACGCGAGTAGCTTTTCTTTAATGTCTTTACCTTTCCTTAATTCACTACGTAAACGATCTAATTGCCGTTTAATCGGCTGACGATCTTTATTAAGTGTTTTAGGTAAGCTTTTAGAAATTTGTTGGATTAATTCTTGAGAAGACATAGGGGATTTTGTGTAATACGTCGTGGGAGGGGTTTTAGCTGCGACTTGTATGGAATCGCGGCTACTCCCCCTCCCGCAAAAACTCGTTTAACTTAATTGCAGTGAAGTTCCTGCTTGGGAACACATGTAGCAACAGCTCAGCTGTGACTTTAAGTAAGGGGCATGCACGAAATAACTTGAGCACAATAGGAAGCAGTCGTTAGTCTACCCTTTAAAATGCAGGCTGAAGGCCTGCGCCCCAGATGACAGTGTATAAATTATTTCATGCGCGTTCCTAAGCAGAAATTACTAGCCATGCATACCTAAACGAAGTTTAGGTATGAGAAGATGGATAATGAAATTTTATAATTTAGTGGTAAAAAACTACCGACCTCGACCTCTTGGCGGGCCAGGTTTTCTTTTAGTTCTTGCAAACGGATCTTGCTTTTCGTGATTACGCCTATCAGGTGCGCCTTTTGACTTACTTTGTGGCGCATGAGTAACTTTTGATTTACTCGTCCTTGCTTTGTTCGGTGGTATTTTAGGGCTGGTACTATTAAACCGCTCTAGTGGTAATTTAACAAAAGTTAATAAATCATCTAATTCTTTTGCATTAAGCTCATAGCACTGCCCAGCACCTAAACCGTCTGGCAAAAAAATAGGCCCATAACGCACTCGCATTAAACGACTTACTTGAAACTCTAAAGCTTCCCATAAACGGCGTACCAAGCGATTACGCCCTTCAGTAACGGTTACGTGATACCAGCTATTTGCGCCCTCTCCACCATTAAACTGAATATCATCAAATTTAGCGATACCATCTTCCAGCTCAATGCCTTTTTTTAATTGGGCAATATTGTCTGCCGTTACTTCACCTAAAATACGCACGGCATACTCACGATCAATCTCTGAAGAGGGATGCATTAAACGGTTAGCTAACTCACCATTATTAGTCACTAATAATAAACCTTGGGTATTAATATCTAAGCGACCTACCGCAATCCAGCGACCTTTTAGAATTTTAGGCAATTGACTAAAAATCACTTTACGCCCCTGAGGATCATTGCGCGTCACCACCTCACCCGTAGGTTTATGATAAATCAGTACACGAGTCGGTTGCACACCAAAAACTTCCCACTTTAAATGTCGGCCATTTAATTGTAATTTATCACCTGCTTTCAGATGGTCGCCTAACTGAACTTTATTGCCATTGATAAGCAAGCGGCCTTCAGTAATCCAGCGTTCGACTTCACGACGCGAACCGACACCACCGCGCGCTAAAACTTTCTGAATTCTCTCTCCTGCGGCATCTGCCTCTTTTTTAGGCTTAGTTGGTACAACAAGGTCTTGAGTGGTATTTTTAGCATTCTCCTCATCTGTTTGATAAGGTTTTATATTAATAACGGGGGCTTGTGTTTTCACGTATTTTATCTTTTTCTGGATTTGTGTAAATCAGCTATCTGTAGCTAATAATTTAATGTGTAGGATGGACTTCAGTCCGTCATGCCACGAAAGGTGGACGAAAGTCACGCCCAGCCTTTATTTATCTATTTACCTGGCGAATTACCCCAGAGTATTTTATGTAATTGTAATTGAAAGCGTACAGGCAATTGATCACGTAAAATCCATTCAGCCAATTCTGTCGGATCTTGTTCACCCATACTCGGAGAAAATAAAACCTCGCACTGTCTATCTAACTGATATTCATCCAGCTTATCTTTAGACCATACATAATCTTCCGCATTACAAATGACAAACTTTAACTGATCTTTAGCATCAAGATAAGGCAAGTTAGTATAGAGGTTGCGTGACTCTTCAGCCGAAGTCGGCGTTTTCAAATCCATCACTTTAACCACCCGCGAATCGACTTGAGAGATATCAAGCGCGCCACTGGTTTCTAAAGACACAATATACTCTTTATCCACTAATTGCTTAAGTAATTCTAAACAAGCAGGCTGCGCCAAAGGTTCACCGCCTGTTACCGTAATATATTGCGTTTTATATTGTGCAACTTGCGCCATAATATTAGCGATACTGGTCATTTCACCGCCAGAAAAAGCATAACTGGTATCACAATATTGACACCGTAAAGGGCAACCGGTTAGGCGAATAAAAACAGTAGGTCTACCCACTGATTTAGACTCACCTTGTAGTGAATAAAAAATTTCACTAATGCGTAAATCATCATGTCTCACTAAACTTACTGCCTCATACTCTGTAATTTTTTCTCTGCCATATGTGCGGATGTACTGCTAGGGTAATCAGTACTAATTCGTGTATACAATTGCTTTGCTTGTGCGGTATTATTTTCTGCTAAATAAATATCAGCCAACTTTAACATAGCGGTTGCGGCCTTTTCACTTTTTGGAAATTGAGTAAAAACAGCTGCAAAATTCTTCTTAGCCGCAGCCTTATCCTTAACAACAGAATAGACAGAAGCTAACCAAAAAGTGGCATTATCCGTATATTTTCCTGCTGGATAATCTTGTAAAAATGCCTTAAATAATTTGATCGCTTGCTGATAGTGGCTATTTTTTACACTGGCAAACGCTTTATCAAAATCTGCTTTTTCAGTGGCTGTTGTTTTGACTTTAGGCTTAGGTTTAGCCGCCTCGATTGCTGCCTTTCTTTGCGCCGCCGGGATAGCCAAGTTCCCTTGAATTGAGCGCTGAGAGTTAGTTGTTGTTGCACTTCGTCCCATTTCTATGCGCTGTAAGCGAGCATCTATATCAGCATAAATATTGTTCTGCCGTTGCTTTAAATGCGTAATTTCATAATTTTGTTGTTCCACCAAACCGCGTAACTCCTGCAACTCAGTTTGCAGGCGCTCGACACGGCCTAACATTTCTAACATAGGTTGATTGGATGTTGCTCGACTAGAATAAGCAGCACCGCTGGCATAAGTTGAATTATTAATAATAGGTGGTAAAGGTCTCGTTTCGGCCTGCACGATGCCTACTGCGGATAAAACCAAGATTAAAGATAATTTTTTCATTATTTATACACTATTTCAACGCGGCGATTAAGCGCAAAAGACTCATCAGTATGCCCTGAGGCAGCTGGTTTTTCTTCACCATAACTAACAATATCTATCTGGCTCGTCATAACACCAATCAGTTGCAGTATTTTAAAGACAGATTTAGCGCGTTGCTCACCTAAAGCAATATTATACTCACGCGTACCGCGTTCATCTGAATGCCCTTCTAAAGTAATACGTTGATTCGGGTTAGCCATTAAATAATTGGCGTGCGCCTCTAGTATCGGTACAAATTCATTTTTCACTTGGCTACTATCATATTCAAAATAAATAGTACGTGTAGACAAAGGACTGTTTGGATCAGAAAACTCAGGACTTTGCATAAGCGCATCAATACCTTCACTAATCTGATTATCTACACCAAGTTCCGTTACCTGTAGACCATCAGCATTATAAGTATTGCTATCAACGCCCGAAGAATCATTAAGAGAGTTCATCACATTCTGTGCAGCATTATCTTCCTCACTTAAAGAATCTTTATTAAATAGGCTACAACCTGATAATAATGTTGTGATAAAAAAAGCGACTATAACTGTTTTAAGTTTCATATTTCTAACCTCTGCTTGATAAATATTTATGGACAACTACCCTTATTTACGTGGAGCCCACGCCGGCTCCCGCACCATACCACCTCTATGCCGTATATCTTGCTTGCTTGCCCCATCAAGCGTAACGGTTGCTAAAATATCATGATTGCCTTTACGCCGCGCATAAATAATCACTTGGCCATTAGGCGCAAAACTGGGTGACTCGTCATTTGGACCATTGCTTAGCACTGTTGTTGTTCGGCTTGCTACATTTTGTACTGCAATCCGGTAATTACCTTGCATACCTTGCACCATCACTATCGACTTACCATCAGCAGAAAAACTGCCGCGCGCATTGTAATCCCCATCAAAAGTAATTCTCTCTGCAACACCCTGGCCATTGCTTGCCATAATATATAATTGTGGGCGACGGCCACGATCAGAAGTAAACAGTATTTTTTTACCATCCGGTGACCAAGCCGCTTCGGTATCAATCGCTAACGATTTGGTTAATTGACGTAAAGACTTATTCGCCAAGGTCAAAATATAAATATCTGAATTCCCCCCTTTAGATAAAGTCAAAGCTAATTGTTTACCATCAGGCGACCAAGCAGGTGCACCATTAATACCTTTGTATTTAGCAATACTTTTACGCTCACCCGTTGCTAATGTTTGCACAAAAATCTCAGAAACTTTATTTTCAAAAGAAACATAAGCGATTTTATCTGCATGAGGAGACCATGCCGGCGACATAATTGGCTCTTTAGATTGTGCAATAGAGATTGCATTAGCCCCATCATAATCAGCCACATACAAATTATATTTAGTTTTATGCTGACCATTTAACTCACTCGTTACATAAGCAATTCGTGAAGTAAATATGCCTGGAATTCCGGTTAACTTTGCATAAATCGCATCACTTAAATAATGCGCCGCCATACGCAATGCTGAAGCTTCAACCGTTACCCGTAAACCTTTTAATTGTTCTTTTTTATAAACATCGAACAAACTCATTTGTACATGGTAAAGGTTATTATCTTTGCTTACTCTACCGATGACTAAATAATCTTGACCTAATGCTTCCCAATTACGAAATTTAACCTGCGCTGGCTGACTAGGGCGTGTTAACATTTGCGCCTTATCCAATACTTTAAAATAGCCACTTCTGGCTAAATCATTACCAATAACCTGTGCAACATCTTCTTTTAATTGCTCACCCATAGGGCTTGCAAAAGGAACAACCGCTATCGTATGCGCACTTTGCACACCTTCAGTAATTTCTATCGTCAGTTCAGCACGTAATAAATGGCTATATACCATTAAATGGCAGCCAAATAATATAAACACTATTTTTTTCGCTATTTTAATCACTTTTCACTCTTTAAAATTAATTATTTAGATACAAACAGTAGGGCGAGGCTTTGGCTCGGCCTTTAAAGCTTCTGTTTGAAATTAGCGGGCTAAAGCCGCACCCTACAAAAACCATATTTAAACTCAGCGCTATTTTTTAGGGTCAAATAGTAAAGTAAAGCTTCTAAACTGCTCAGCAATCTTTGGGTCTTTAGGTACCGGTAAAGTGGCTGCTTTTAAAACAGCTCGCTCAGCCGACTCATCAAACAAACGATTACCACTACTTTTTTCTACGTTAACGGCCATAACATCGCCAGAGGAAGGAATCAGATTAACTCGAATTCTACAGGAAAGTCCATCAGGAACAGTATTGGGCTGATTCCAGTTCTGCATGATTTTCTGCTTAATTAAAACCTTGGCATCTGCCACTGCTTTTTTTGCAATTCTAGCATTTTCTGCACGTATTCTGTTTTCTTTTGCCCGTTTGGCAGCTATCATTTTTTTCTGCTTCTCAGCTGCTTTACGTGCAGCTTCTTTTTTCTTTGCTGCTGCTTTACGCTGTTGCTCTGCAATTCGTTCAGCTTCTTGTTTGCGTTTTTTCTCTGCTGCCAGAGCTTTCTCTTGTGCTATTCTTTGTTGCTTAATCGCTGCTTGTTTTTGCTTTTCTAACACAAGCGCCTGCTTAATAGCGGCTAATTTTTTTGCTTCATTCTTGGCTACTTCTTGCAAACGCTGCGCCTCTATTTTAGCTGTTTTTTCAGCCTTTAAACGTTTAGCTTTTGCCTGCTTAATACGTAATTTTTCTTGCTTTAGTTGTTTAGCAAGTAGCTCTTTTTGCTGTTGCTGCTGATTGCGTTTTTTTTCTTCGACTTGTTGCAGTTCTTTGGCTTTTTCTGCAACGACATTTTCATCTAGAATTGAAGCCTCAATAATTTCAGGTACCTTGTCTTGCGCTTTAGGCATAGGCACTGGCTCACTGATAAAATTAAATGCAAACAAGCCGATAATTAAAAAATGCAAACTTAGCGCTAAAATAAAAGCCAGTGCATATTTTTGTAATAGGCTCATTGGGCAAAGTTTTCCGTCATTAGGCCCACATTGGGTATGCCCGCATTTTTTAAAGCTGCCATAACAGTAACAACCTTACCGTATGCCACTTGTTTATCGCCACGTATATAAACTTGTGTCTTAGGTTTATTCTTACGTACCGCTGCGGTTAATAATAACACTTCACTCGCACTGACCGGATTTTCATCACTCCCATTGCCTAAGTCTATAAAGTATTGTCCCGACTTATCAATAGTGATAATAACTGGCGGAGGCGCATTATCCTGATCTACTTGCTGAGAGTTTGCCTGCGGCAAATCAACATCAACACCCGACTGAATCAGTGGAGCAGTAATCATAAAAATAATCAGTAAAACTAATGTAACATCTATATACGGTACAACATTAATTTCTGCCATCGGTTTTCTGCGAACATTACGTCTAGCCATTACGAATGCGCCTGACGCTGTAATAAGACGACAAATTCATCGACAAATATTTCATACCGCCCTGCTAAACGATCAACTCGTGTGGAAAATCGGTTATAAGCAACAACCGCTGGAATAGCAGCAAACAAGCCTATCGCTGTTGCCACTAATGCTTCTGCAATACCTGGGGCAACTTGTGCTAAGGTCGCTTGCTTAGCGGTAGATAAGGAACGGAAGGAGTTCATAATCCCCCAGACGGTACCAAATAAACCCACATAAGGACTTGTTGAGCCAATCGTTGCTAAAAAAGGTAAACTCTCATCTAATCTATCCAATTCACGCGATAATTCTATACGCATCGCTCTTTGTGCATTTTCTACCTTATCAGAAGCAGGCATGCTAACCACTTTATGCATGCGTGAAAACTCCTTATAACCCGCTATAAATATTTTTTCTATGCCTTCTACTTCTCGACCTTCTTCCGTAATTTTTGCATACAACTCGCTTAAATCACCCCCCGACCAAAAGGCTTGCTCAAATTGCTCAGTCACTTGAAAAGTCGCGGCTAACTCTTTGCGCTTAGCAAAAATAAAAGTCCAAGACATCACCGAAGCAACCAAAAGAATTAACATATCCAGCTGGACAACTAAGCTCGCTTGGCTAATTAAATAGAAAATAGATAAATCATTATTCATTGTTTAAGGCTTGCTTTAGAGAATCGGGAATCAATTGAGGACGCATCGTATTAGAATCTAAGCAAGCAATCCGAATCGTTGCTTTACTGAGTATTTCATCTTGACGCATGACAGTTTGGGCAAAAATTAAGCTAGCGCTTTTCACTCGACTTAGAGCGGCGCTAACGTCGAGTAAATCATTAAATTTAGCAGGCTGCAAATAATCAACTTGCACTGAGCGAACTACAAATAGGATATTTTGTTGCGCCATTAGTTCATCTTGCTCAAAGCCCATCGCACGCAACATTTCGGTACGTGCACGTTCGTAAAACTTGAGATAATTGGCATAAAAAACCACGCCACCCGCATCCGTGTCTTCATAATAAACCCGTACCGGCCAAGTAAATTGTTTGTTCATTATTATAAAATCCTTGTTCCCATGCTCGATATAATTACCATTAAGCTAAATAAACTGATGTAGGAGCGAAGCGCATTGTTTGTATATGATGCGCTTCCTATTATCCTACTTATTTTCTTAAACATCATCGACTTCTATATTAGGAACTTGCGGTGCTTTTAAACCAAAATGCTGATAGGTTTTGCCAGTCACCACGCGCCCTCTTGGCGTACGCATAATAAAGCCTTGCTGAATTAAATAAGGCTCCAAAACATCTTCTATTGTGCCTCGCTCCTCACTAATCGCTGCAGCCAAAGTATCTAAACCCACGGGGCCACCATCAAAGCTATCAATAATCGTTTTTAACAAACGCCTGTCTAACTGATCAAACCCGCAATGATCCACTTTTAGCATACTTAAAGCTTGTTGAGCCGTGCCCTCACTAATCGAACCATCGCCCTTTACTTCAGCATAATCACGCACTCGCCGCAGTAAACGGTTGGCGATACGTGGAGTACCACGCGAGCGTTTAGCAATTTCATGCGCGCCACGTTGATCAATTTTTATACTCAAAACACCTGACGAGCGAGTGACAATAAATTGCAACTCTTCCACCGAATAGAACTCCAAACGTTGAATAATGCCAAATCGATCCCGCAAAGGCGAAGTTAATAAACCTGCTCTTGTCGTTGCACCTACTAGAGTAAATGGCGGCAAGTCCAGTTTAATTGACCTTGCTCCTGGACCTTCGCCAATCATTATATCAATCTGATAATCCTCCATCGCAGGATACAAAATCTCTTCGACTGCAGGACTTAAGCGGTGAATCTCATCAATAAACAGTACATCATGTGCTTCTAAATTAGTTAATAAAGCAGCTAAATCTCCCGCTTTATCTAGGACAGGGCCTGAAGTTTGGCGTAAACTAACATTCATCTCATTGGCAATAATATTCGCCAATGTCGTTTTGCCTAGCCCCGGTGGGCCAAAAATCAACACATGATCTAACGCTTCTTTACGCGCAGTGGAAGCTTGAATAAACACCTCCATCTGCTCACATAAAGCCTGTTGCCCCACATAATCTTTTAGTGTTTTCGGTCTTATCGCACGATCATGCCGTTCTTCGTCTGTATTTTCATGCGCAGTTATTACGCGATCCGTTTCAATCACTTAATCTTACCCTGCAAAGCCAAACGAATAATATCTTCACAGGTTTTATCTTCTTGTGCGATATTTTGTACCATTTTACTGGCGTCAGCTGGCTTATAACCTAAGGCACATAAAGCACTTATTGCCTCTTGCTTGGCATGACTGCGTGGTTGCGCAGTAGCGCCATCAGTTACGCTTGTTTGCTCAGCAGGCGAGTCACTAGCGGTAGGTAATTTATCACGCATCTCAACAATCAACCGCTCAGCAGTTTTTTTACCCACCCCTGGCAAACGTATTAAAGTCGCGGTGTCATTATCTTGAATGCAACGATAAAATTCATCTGAACTTTGCCCTGATAAAATCGTCAATGCCAATTTAGGCCCAACCCCATTCACTTTTATTAAAGTACGAAACATCACTCTATCGGCTTCAGTTGAAAACCCAAATAAAATATGTGCATCTTCTCTAACCACAAGGTGTGTGTGTAATTGAACGATTTCCCCCATCGCTGGTAAATTATAAAAAGTGGTCATCGGTGCTTCCACTTCGTAGCCCACACCTTGCACATCTAAAACCAACATCGGTGGTACTTTTGCCACTAATTTACCGCGTAAAAATCCAATCAAGAACGTGTTCCTTGTGTTAATCGTTGTTGTGTCTGCTGAAAATTAGAATGACACAAACTAATACCTAAAGCATCACTGGCATCCATTTGTAATTCTCCAGTAATCCCCAATAAAATCTTAACCATATGCTGTACTTGTAACTTGTCAGCCGATCCTTTCCCTACGACCGCTTGCTTTACCTGCCGTGCAGCATATTCAAATACGGGAATATCAAATAACTGTACCGCGCAAATAGCCGCACCTCGCGCCTGCCCTAATTTTAAAGCAGAATCTGCATTTTTATGCATAAATACCTGCTCTATTGCCATTTCAGTGGGCTGATACTCTTCCACTACATCACTGATACCCGCAAAAATTTGTTTTAAGCGTAAAGGAAAATTATCTCCTTTAATACGCAGACAGCCACTCGCTACATATTGATAGCCAGTGGCTGTCTCATCAATAACACCAAATCCTGTCAGGCGTGAACCTGGGTCTATCCCTAAAATTCTAGCCATTTAATCCACAAACTCTAATACCCTTAAAAATTGTAGCTACTCACTTAAAACGGAAACATATTAAAAACTGTAGGGTGTGACTTTAGCTAGCCAATACCAATCACCTACTCTATAGGTGGGCTAAAGCCACGCCCTACAAGTATAACGACTATTTCGCCTTAAATGAGCAACCAGAACTTAGCCTCAAAAAAGATCTGCAAATTTTAACATTTTGCCTTAAAGTTATCGAACTAATCCAATACAATATTTGCAACAGCAGAAAATTCACTCGCGGAGAGAAACAATGGAAGGCACATCACATCTTATTTGGAGTACACTATTTGGCGCTATAGGCTTAGGTTTCTTTACTTACGGTACAAGGCAAAAAGCAATCGTTCCCTTATGCACTGCAGTCACCCTGTTTGTCTTTCCTTATTTTATTGAAAATATCTATGCCCTGGTCTTCACAGGTATGACGTTAGTGATCTTGCCGTACTTTGTACGTTTATAGTTACACCAAAAGGTACGCGGTGCGTACCCTACCTTATAGTAAGCTCTACACTAAATACGCCAATACCGCTTGCAAGTCAGGCTCATGAATAAATACATCCGCCTGTTCTTGAACAATTTTACGTGCAACCACACCACCAAAACCTATACAAAATGCCCCGGCTTTTTTAGCTTCCATATCAGTATTGCCATCACCCACCATAGCTAACTTTACTTTATGGGGGTTAAGCTGCAAACAAACCTCTGTTTTCCCACCATTTCGTGCTAAAGGTGATTGTTGGTTAAACCCAGCGTAATCCCCTTTTTCATCAAATAGCACATCGACTGCGTGCACATGCCGCTCATCTATATTTAATAACGCCGCCAAAGGTAAGATGGCTTGCTTTAAACCACCACTAATAATATGTACTTGCTTACCTTGGACTTGTAACTGCTGAAAAGTTTCTTGTGCGCCCTGTACCATTCGCCCTATATATAAATCAGCCACCCAAGCAATCGCAGCTTTATCAGGTCGAATCAAATCCAAGCGCTGACCATAAACGGATTCTAATGGCACTTCTCCATTCATGGCAGCATTAGTTAATGCTGCCATAGCAGCACCACAGCCAGCACGATTAGCTAACTCATCAATCCCTTCAATTTCACTTAAAGTACTATCACAATCAAAACAAACAATATCAAAACTCATTTTTTAAAAAACTCCATAAATCCCCCCTAAATCGCACTGCCATTAAGTTAAACAAGTTGTAGCGTTTACATGTACGCTTCCTATCATCAACACATCCTTGTATATTAAGTACAGCTATACTTCGCGCGGCTACGGATGCGGAATTTATAATGCGCTGATTTTTGTCGAGAGCAAGGCGCTGAAGCAGGCGCATAGCTGGCTATGCAACTGTTTCAGCAACACAGCTATCGGCAAAAATCAGCCGTTAGAAATCCGCAACGGTGGTCGCGCGAAGTATAAGTAAGCATCACAGTTTACCTGCTTTGCTATAATCACTACAGTGAAAATTAATTAATAAATGCGCTATGTTTAAATCCAGCAGACCCTTTTTATCCGCTAACATCTGGAAATATCGGCTAGTGTTTTGGCTTGGCGCTATTTTTATAGGCTTATTAATCGCTACAATGACCTTACTCAGTGAGCAGGCTGCGGAACTGTATCGTACAACTTCACTGACTTACCCTTGGTTTAATTTTGTTGTCGCCCCTTTTGGGCTCGCTTTTACCGCATGGCTGACCTTTCGTTTCTTTCCAGGTAGCCAGGGAAGTGGCATTCCACAAGTTAAAACTGCCATAGAAATTCCTTATACTTTAGATGAGCGTTCTAAATTAGTTTCTCTACGTATTGCAATTGGTAAAACCTTTTTACCAATTCTAGGGCTTTTATCAGGTGCATCGGTAGGTTTTGGCGGACCAGCGACCCATGTAGGTGCATCATTAATGTCATCACTAGGTAAGGCGGCTAATTTCCCCCCTCATTATATGCACAAAGGCTTACTATTAGCGGGGAGTGCTGCAGGTTTTGCCGCTATGTTTAGCGCACCTTTAGCCGGCATTATGTTTGCCATTGAAGAAATGGGACGAACCCTAGAAGAACGCGTTAGTAGCCTTGTTTTAACGGCTATTATCTTTTCCGGTGTGACTGCCTATTCCATTTTACATCACAACGTTTTTTTTGCTGATAATTCATTAGTTTTTCCTGGCGGTGAAAGCTGGCTAGCCGTCCCCTTATGCGGTATTGTTGGTGGTCTGTTAGGAGGCGTTTTTAGCCGTATTATTGTCAGCGGCAATCACCTCCTAAAAAAGCTAAAATTGCCCTTCGTTTTAGTCGCTTTTGTTTGCGGACTCATCATTGCTTTACTCGGTTTTTTGTCTCACGGTGATAGTTTTGGCACGGGCTATCAATTAGCAAAAAACATTATATACGATAATATCCCTATAGATCCTCTCTTCCCCGTTTATAAAATGCTTGCGACTTGCGCGACATTTTTTAGTGGCATTCCTAGCGGTATCTTTGTTCCCGCCATTGCAACAGGCGCAGGTTTTGGTGCAAACTTAGCGCACTGGTTTCCTATCGCACCTACGTCAGTCATGATATTGCTCACGATTACCGCTTACTTTTCTGGCATGCTGCAATCACCACTTACTTCATTTGCTATCGTACTAGAAATAACCCATAGCCACGAAATTTCCATCCCCATAGTGGCAGCAGCTTTTATTGCCTCAGGTGTCTCCAAGTTAATTAACCCACAGCCCTTATATAGAGCTCTATGCGATGCCTATCAACAGTACCCCACCCAGCCTCTAGACTATGATCAACAACAAAACAAATAAATACCTGTTTCTCTCTCTACTAAGTTTAATTATTATTGGTGCCGCACTTTACGGGCTGTTAACGCATACATTTCCAACACCAGCATCCAGCACCCATTTTAAAACCATTGCTAATAAGCAAGTCTCACTCAAACAATTACAAGGAAAAGTGGTATTAGTCACTTTCTGGGCGAGTAATTGCCCAAGTTGCTTAAAGGAAATCCCACACCTCATCAGCCTATATAACGACTATCATCAACGCGGACTAGAACTATTTGCCATTGCCATGCACTACGACCGACCTAATTATGTCGTTAATACCCGTAAAACCTACCAAATACCCTATGATATAGTACTGGATTTACAGGGACAATTAGCCACAGCCTTTGGTGATATAAGCCTTACTCCGACGACTTTACTGATTAATTCAAGCGGCGAAATTATCTATCAGAATATCGGCACTTTCGACTTACAGGCTATGCAAGTTCTCATTGAATCTTTATTACCTATACAAGGAAACAAATAATGCTCTGGTTAAAAGCACTACATCTTATTTTTATGGTCACCTGGTTTGCGGGCTTATTCTATCTACCGCGTTTATACGTTTATCATGCTATGAGTGATGATGAAATCAGCAATGAACGCTTTAAAGTGATGGAACGGAAATTATTCTACGGCATCATGACACCCGGCATGATTATCACCTTTATCTTTGGTATCTGGATGCTAGTTGATTATGCTTGGGGTATGTACAGCTCAATGGGCTGGTTACATGCAAAATTAGCCGTATTAGCGCTTGCAGTGGTTTACCATTATTATTGCTATCGCTATTTACTGGACTTTAAATTTGACCGCAATCAACGTAGCCATGTATTTTATCGCTGGTTTAATGAAGTGCCTGTGTTATTTCTGGTTGTTATTATTATTTTGGCGGTAGTTAAACCTTTTTAAAGTACTTTATCTCTGTACATGACATTCGCTGAAAATCAGGGAAACGGAGCGATAGCGAAGTGATGATTTTTAGTCCGCAGTAGGCGACAAGGTTGTCGCCAATCCTAAGTACACTGCGGTAGGGAGGCTAGTAGTTATCCTGACAGACGTTAAAGCCATTTGAGATGGCTTTATTACATTTCCCATATTAATAAATTATACTTCAGTGTGCTATAGTTCCCCCTTTCTCATTTACCAAAAATATTTTTGTGCCAGCCCCTTACTCAACCGATATTCGAAAAAAAGTTATTAACGCTAT
>Ga0256840_1001728_pt1 | contig 20114 bp, 25 predicted proteins | sample 355202metaG_FD_185969 | JGI IMG/M metagenome (GOLD analysis project Ga0256840, IMG submission 185969) | Hydrothermal vent microbial communities from Mid Atlantic Ridge, Atlantic Ocean - 355-202 | ecosystem: Environmental > Aquatic > Marine > Hydrothermal vents | place: Atlantic Ocean: Mid...
TAATCCACTTAGAGTAAACTCAATGAGAGTAAACGGAAAAGTGAAAAGATTTAAAGGTATCGAAGGAAAAAGACCTGACACTAAAAAGTTTTATGTCAAGCTTCCAGCAGATGCTAAAATCGAAAGCCTAGCGGTATAAGGATAGAAGATGGCAATTAAAACATATAAACCAACCACACCTTCACGTCGTTATATGACTAACCTTGACAGTGGAGACATCACTGCCAAAGCAAGCGTAAGAGCTTTACTTAAAAATCTTCCAAGATCTGCAGGTAGAAACTCTAACGGTAGAATCACTTCTCGTCACAGAGAAGCAGGTGCTAAAAAACTATACAGAATTATTGATTTTAAAAGAAATAAATTAAATATCGAAGGTACTGTTGCAACAATCGAATATGACCCATACAGAAACTGTAGAATTTGTCTCATCAAATATGTTGATGGAGACAGAAGATACATACTTCAGCCTAAAGGCCTTGTTGTTGGTGATAAAATCATGTCAGCTGAGTCTGGTCTTGACATTAAAGCTGGTAATACAATGAAACTAAAAAGTATCCCAGTGGGTACGCTAGTACATAACATCGAAATGAGTCCAGGACATGGTGGTCAAATCGCTCGTTCAGCAGGCGGTTACGCACAAATCATGGGTAGAGATGGCAAGTATGTTTCACTAAGACTTCCATCTTCAGAGATGAGATATATCCTTGCTGAATGTTTAGCAACTATAGGTACAGTGGGGAATGAAGATTTCTCAAATATCGTTATAGGTAAAGCAGGACGTTCAAGACACCTTGGTATCAGACCACAAACACGTGGATCTGCAATGAACCCAATCGATCACCCTCATGGTGGTGGTGAAGGTAAAACAAACTCAGGTCGTCACCCGGTATCTCCATGGGGTATGCCAACTAAGGGTTATAAAACACGTAAGAAAAAAGCGAGTGATAAATTAATTATCTCTAAAAAGAAAAAAGGTAGGGGCTAAGATATGGCAAGATCGACAAAAAAAGGTCCATTTATCGATGGTCACCTAATGAAAAAAGTATTAGCATCAAAAGAAGCTAGTGATAAAAAACCAATCAAAACTTGGTCAAGAAGATCTGTGATCTTTCCTGAGTTTATAGGTTTAACAATCAATGTACATAATGGTAGACAATTTATACCAGTATTTATTACTGAAAACCATGTAGGTTATAAACTGGGCGAATTCGCACCGACAAGAACATTTAGGGGCCATAAAGGTTCTGTTCAGAAGAAGGTAGGCTAATATGAGTAGAGCATTATTAAAATTTGTAAGAGTATCTCCTACAAAAGCTAGACTTATAGCAAGAGAAGTACAAGGTATGAATGCAGAGCTTGCTCTTGCAGCCTTGGAGTTTATGCCTAACAAGGCAGCTGGTATCATTTCTAAAGTCATTGCTTCTGCTGTAGCAAATGGTGATTATGAACCTGAAGAAGTGACTATTACTTCTTGTAGGGTAGACAAAGCCGCTGTGATGAAAAGATGGAGACCAAGAGCAAGAGGTACAGCGTCACGTATCATCAAGCCTACGGCACACATCTTGGTAGAAATAGGTACTGCCTCTTCTGAAGTAGCTGCACCAGCTAAAAAAACTGAGAAAAAAGTAGCAGCTAAAGCTGAAACAACAAAAAGTAAAACAGTTGAAAAAGCAGAGACTAAAAAGGCAGCTCCTAAAGCAAGCAAAAAAGTCGAAGCCAAAAAAGTTGAAACTAAAAAAGCAGATGCTAAAGGTGATGACTTAACTAAAATCGCTGGAATTGGTAAAGTGTACCAAGGTAAACTCAATGATGAGGGTATCTTCACTTATGCAGATGTGGTAAATATGACACAAGCACAAATCGACACGATGGAAGAAAAGTATACATTTAAAGGTGACTTTAAAGATGCTATCGCTGATGCGAAAAACTTCGTAAACGGAAAGGACGCGTAATGGGTCAAAAAGTAAATCCGATAGGTCTTAGACTTGGAATAAACAGAAACTGGGAATCAAGATGGTTTCCAGCAAAAGGAAGAACAGCAGAGTTCATTGCTGAAGATTATAAAATCAGAAAATTCCTAAAGAAAGAACTTTTCTATGCGGGTGTTTCTAACATTATCATCGAAAGAACTGTTAAAAAATTAAGAATCAATATTGTAACGGCTCGTCCTGGTATTATTATCGGGAAAAAAGGTGCGGATATTGAGAAACTTAAAGCAACACTTATCAAAATGCTTGGTAAAGATGTAGCGATTAACATCAAAGAAGAGAAACGTCCTCAAGCTTCTGGTCAACTAGCTGCTGAAAATGTAGCTACGCAACTAGAAAGAAGAACAGCATTTAGACGTGCAATGAAAAAAGTAATCCAAGGTGCACTTAAATCAGGTGCAAAAGGGATAAAAGTTTCTGTATCTGGTAGACTTGGTGGAGCTGAAATGGCTAGAACTGAGTGGTACTTAGAAGGTCGTGTGCCTCTTCATACGCTTAGAGCTAAAATTGATTATGGTTTTGCAGAGGCACATACTACTTATGGAATCATTGGTATTAAAGTATGGATTTTCAAAGGTGAAGTACTTGCCAAAGGTATCCAAGCAGATGCACCAGATGAGAAAAAAGGTGGTCGTAAACCACGTCAAAAGAGAGGTGAATAACAATGTTAATGCCTAAAAGAACCAAATGGAGAAAGCAACAAAAAGGCCGTAATCGCGGTAAGTCTTTCAGAGGTAATAAAATTGAATTTGGTGACATTGCAGTCAAAGCAGTAGAAGCGGGTAGAATTGATTCACGTCAAATAGAATCTGCACGTGTTACCATGACAAGAAAAATCAACAGAACAGGTAAAACTTGGATTAGAGTTTTCCCAGATAAACCACTTACTGCTAAGCCACTTGAAACAAGAATGGGTAAAGGTAAAGGGGCTGTTGATAGATGGGTAATGAATGTCAAGCCAGGAAGAATTATTTTTGAAATGGCTGGTGTAGAAGAAGCTCTAGCAAGAGAAGCTTTAACGCTTGCCATTCATAAAATGCCATTTAAGTGTAAGATCATCGCTTTGAAGGATTCAAATGAACTATATTGATATTAAAGAGAAAAGTGAAGCTGATTTATTGGCAATGCTTAAAGAGAAAAAACTCGAGTTATTTACACTCAATGCAAAGCAAAAAACAATGCAATTGACAAATACTACTGAGTTAAGAGTAGCGAAAAAAGATGTCGCTAGAATCCAAACAGCTTTAACAGCTGCTAGATCGAAGTAAGGGGCCATTTATGCCAAAAAGACAAATAACTGGTACTGTGATTAAAAAGGCTGGAGACAAAACTGCAACTGTATTGGTTGAGAGAAGAGTGCTTCACCCAAGATATCACAAAACTGTAAAAAGATTTAAAAAATATCTTATCCATGATGAGAAGAATGATATTAATGTTGGAGATACTGTATCTGCTATTGAATGTAGACCACTTTCAAAAACAAAAAGTTTTAGACTTCTTGAGATAGTAAAAAGAGGAGAAGTGTAATGATCCAAGGTTTTACTAGATTGACTGTAGCAGATAATTCTGGTGCAAAAGAAATTATGTGTATCAAGGTCCTTGGTGGATCTAAGAGAAGATATGCATCTGTAGGTGACGTTATCGTAGCTTCTGTAAAGAAGGCACTTCCAACAGGTAAAGTGAAAAAAGGTAAGGTTATTAAAGCTGTGGTTATTAGAACAAAAAAAGAGATCCAAAGAGAAAATGGTTCACTTATTCGTTTTGATGACAATGCTGCTGTGATACTTGATGATAAAAAAGAGCCTATAGGTACACGTATATTTGGTCCTGTTGCTCGTGAAACAAGATATGCAGGGTTCATGAAAATTGTATCTCTTGCACCGGAGGTATGGTAATGGCTAAGACATTTAAAATCAAAAAAGGTGACCAAGTTATGGTTATCGCTGGCGATGATAAAGGTACAACTGGAGAAGTTCTTCAAGTACTTACTAAAAAAGAAGCAGTGATTGTTGCGGGGTGTAAAATGGCTAAAAAAGCTGTTAAGCCTACAGAAGAAAATAAAGAGGGTGGATTTGCAAACGTTGAAATGCCTATCCATATCTCAAATGTAAAAAAAGTAGAGGCATAATCTTATGAGTAGAATGAAGCAAAAGTACAATGACATCGTTCCTGCACTTCAAGAAGAGTGTGGGATTAAAAACCCGATGCAGACTCCGAAGCTTGAGAAAATTGTTATCTCTGTAGGTGCTGGGGAAGAGGGTAAAGACTCTAAACTTATAGCAAACATGGCAGATACTATCTCACTTATCGCTGGTCAAAAAGCAGTGGTTGTAAATGCTAAAAAATCTGTTGCAGGATTTAAAGCAAGAGAAGGTGCTCCAACAGGTATTAGAGTTACACTTAGAGGTGCAAATATGTATAACTTCTATGATAAACTAGTTTCCATTGCACTTCCAAGAGTAAAAGACTTTAGAGGAACACCTCGTAAAGGTTTTGATGGTCGTGGTAACTATAACTTCGGTCTTCAAGAGCAATTGATGTTTCCAGAAGTTGAGTTTGATAAAGTGATTAAGACACATGGTATGAATATTACAATCGTAACAAGTACAGAATCTGACAAAGAAGGGTTCGCGCTTTTAGAAAAGCTCGGAATGCCTTTTGCTAAAGGAAAGAACTAATGGCTAAGAAATCAATGATAGCTAAGCAGAAGAGAAAACCAAAATTTTCTTCTCAAGCATATACAAGATGTAACATTTGTGGTAGACCTCACTCAGTATATAGAGACTTCGGACTTTGTCGTGTGTGTTTAAGAAAAATGGCTAACGAGGGACTTATCCCTGGTATGCGTAAAGCAAGTTGGTAAGGAAAATAAAAAGATGATGACAGACATAATTGCAGACTCTCTTACTCGTATAAGAAATGCTGCGCAAAGAAAACTAGACGTTACAACACTTCTTCACTCTAAAACGATTGAAGCAACAGTATCTATTTTGGTAGATAAAGGTTACTTAGAATCTTTTAAAGTAAAAGAAGACGGAAACAAAAAAACAATTAAAGTAGTTCTCAAATATGATGAGAATGAAAAAAGTGTTATTAATGAGCTCAAAAAAATCTCTAAACCAGGGCGTCGTGTACACCAAGGTAAAGATGATATTAGAACATTTAAAAATGGTTATGGTACTTTGGTAGTTTCTACTTCCCAAGGTGTAATTGCTAACGATGAAGCGTTTAAACGTGGTATCGGTGGCGAAGTAATCTGTAGTATTTGGTAAGGAGATAAGATGTCAAGAGTAGGAAAAAGACCAGTAACTGTGGCAAGTGGTATTGACGTATCACTAGACGGTACATGTCTCGTGGCTAAGAAGGGCAATCTTGAAAAAAGACTTGAAACGCATGGTAGAGTTGGCATTAGCATCGATGGTGCTGAAGTTACATTTACTAGAGTAGGTGAAGAGAAGCAAGATGCTGCATACTGGGGAACATATAGAGCTTTATTGAACAATATTATTATTGGTCTAGATAAGGGGTATGAAAAGTCTTTAGAGATTAACGGTGTTGGTTATAGAGCAGCAGTTAATGGTAAAGTGCTTAACCTTCAATTAGGTTTTTCTCATCCAATTGATTATGATATTCCTGAAGGACTTGAGATGAAAGTTGAAAAAAACATCATCACTATCAAGGGTTCAGATAAGCAGTCAGTAGGACAAGCAGCAGCAGAGATTAGATCATTCAGACCACCAGAGCCTTACAAAGGTAAGGGTGTGAAGTATACAGATGAGCATATCATCAGAAAAGCTGGTAAAGCAGCTGGTAAGTAAGGGGCAGTAGTATGTTAAAAAGTATTCAAAAAAGAAAAAATAAACTTCGTGCTCAAAGAAAAGCCAGAGTTAGAGGTAAGATTTTTGGAACAGATACTCTTCCTAGATTATCTGTATTTAAATCAAACAAATACTTCTATGCACAAGCTATCAATGACACAACAGGTGTTACATTGGCTTCAGTAGATGGTAGAAAACTTGGTTTAAAATCTAACCAAGAAGATGTGAAAAAAGTAGCACAAGAAATGGCTAAAACGCTTGCTTCTAAAAACATTAGTAATGTTGTATTCGACAGAAATGGTTATGTATACCATGGTGTTGTTGCGTCATTTGCTGATGCGCTTAGAGAAGCCGGTATTAAGTTTTAAGGACGCATGATGGATTATAAAAATAATAAGAACGAAGAAGTCGAAAAAGAATTTGAAGAAGTAATTGTTAATATCGGTCGCGTTACTAAAGTTGTAAAGGGTGGTAGAAGATTTAGATTTACTGCACTTGTAGTCATTGGTGACAGAAAAGGTACAGTTGGATACGGATTTGGTAAAGCCAAAGAGGTACCTGACGCGATTAAAAAAGCAGTAGACGATGCACATAAGAACCTTGTAAAAGTAAATATCAAGGGTACTACAATTGCACACGACATTGAGCATAAGTTCAATGCAAGTAGAATTGTACTTAGACCAGCATCTGAAGGTACAGGTGTTATTGCTGGAGGTGCTGCTAGACCAGTACTTGAGCTTGCAGGAATTCAAGATGTTCTTAGCAAATCAATCGGTTCTAACAACCCAAATAACTTAGTAAGAGCAACGATTCAAGCACTTACTAGAATTAAATCGTAAGGGGTTAGTTATGGGTTTACATAATTTACAACCTGCACCAGGTTCAACTAAAAATAGAAAAAGAGTTGGTCGCGGGCAGGGTTCAGGGACAGGTAAAACAGCTGGACGTGGTAACAAAGGTCAAAAATCTAGAACTGGTTACAGTAGAAAAAGAGGTTTTGAGGGTGGACAAATGCCACTCTACAAAAGACTTCCTAAAATTGGTTTTACTTCTAGAGTAGAAAAACCATATGTTATCAATGTCGAAAAAATCAAAGCAGTTGCAGAACTAGCTGAGATTACAGTAGAGTCTATCAAGTCTGTACATAAACTTGGTAAGTCAGTAACAAGAGTGAAGTTGATTGGTGCTAGTGCAAAAGATCTTGCATCTAAAATCAAAGACGAAGCTATTACAACAAGCGGAAAATAATCATGGGTAACGCTTTAACTCAAAAAATCCTTATTACATTTGGATTCCTATTTGCGTACAGAGTTTTAGCCTATGTCCCAACACCTGGTGTTGACCTGGCAGTTATCAAAGAGTTTTTTGATAACAATACAGGCAATGGTGTTGGTATGTTAAACATGTTCTCCGGTGGAGCCGTTGAACGTCTAAGTATTATCTCTCTAGGTATTATGCCTTACATTACAGCTTCGATTGTAATGGAACTTCTAGCAGCTACTTTTCCAGCATTAGGTCAAATGAAAAAAGAACGTGATGGTATGCAAAAATATATGCAAATTATTCGTTATTTTACTATATTCATTACCGTTGTACAAGCGATTGGTGTCTCTATGGGACTTCAAAGTATGACAGGAAGATCTGGTGCTAGTGCAGTGATGATAGACCCTACAACATTTACCATATTGACTACATTTTCTATGTTAGCAGGTACGATGTTGCTTATGTGGATAGGAGAACAGATAACACAAAAAGGTATTGGTAATGGTATATCACTTATTATCTTTGCAGGTATTGTGTCTGGACTCCCTTCTGCTATAGGTCAAACATTTGCTGCAGTAAACAGTGGTGAGATGAACTTCTTGGTAGTGCTTGGTATTTTAGCTATTATGCTTATTACTATCTTGGCTATTATCTATGTGGAACTTGGGGAGAGACGTGTGCCTATCTCTTACTCAAGAAAAACCATCATGCAGAACCAAACAAAAAGAGTGATGAACTACATTCCTATAAAAGTGAACCTTTCGGGTGTTATTCCTCCTATTTTTGCATCTGCTATTTTGATGTTTCCACTGACGATGTTGCAGTCAAGTACAAATGAATTTGCCACAGCTGTAGCTGATTCATTGGCTCCAGGTGGCATCACATTTAACGTGGTGACATTTTTACTTGTGATGTTCTTTGCATTCTTTTATGCGTCTATTGCATTTAATGCCAAAGACATTTCTGACAACTTGAAAAAACAAGGTGGGTTTATTCCAGGCGTACGTCCAGGGGAACACACCAAAGAGTTTTTAAATGAAACAGCGAGTAGACTAACAGGTTCAGGTGCTATATACTTGGCCATCATTTCTACTATACCGTTTATGATTATCTCTGGGATGGGTGCGTCATTCTACTTCGGTGGGGTTGCGGTACTTATCATCGTGCAGGTTGCACTTGATACCATGAGAAAAATAGAAGCACAGAGAACCATGAATCAATACGATACTTTAGGTAACGTAGGCTTATAATGGCTATCGCACTTCGAAAACCAGATGAGATTGCCAAGCTGCGTGCAGCTGGTAAGATTGTCGGTTCTACACTAGAATATCTCCAAAACATTGTAACCTCAGGCATGACACTCAAAGAAATAGACACATTAGGTGAAGCGTTCATACGCGAGCAAGGTGCAGTTCCTTCTTTTAAAGGTCTTTATGGTTTCACAGGGTCTGTGTGTACTTCTTTGAATGAAGTGTGTATACATGGTGTGCCTAGTGATGCTGTAGTGCAAGAGGGTGACATCTTAGGTTTAGACATTGGTACAAAACTAGATAAGTACTATGGTGATGCAGCTATTACGATGGCTGTGGGTAAAGTATCTGACGCGGACCAAGCACTTATAGACTGCTCTAAGGGTGCACTGTATCATGCCATTGAAAACATACGTGAAGGTATGCGTTTTAAGGAGTTAACCAAACTCCTTGAAGACTACATTACCGAGGCGGGCTATGTGCCTTTACGTGACTACTGTGGTCATGGCATCGGTACCAAACCACATGATGAACCAAACATACCTAACTACCTAGAAGGCAAACCTAACCAAGGACCCAAAATCAAAAACGGTATGGTATTTTGTTTGGAGCCTATGGTATGCCAAAAAAGTGGACAGCCTTTGGTGCTAGAAGACCAATGGTCCGTCATCAGTGATGACAGACTAAGAACGGCACACTATGAACATCAAGTCGCAGTGGTAGATGGCAAAGCGGTGATTTTGACCGAAGCTTAATGTACTTTTTGGCTTCACGATTTGAACACAATGTATGTCTATAGTGGCAACACTAAAGCATAAAACCAGAAGACAAAATGTGGAGTTTACTCCTAAGAGATAAAATTATTGTAAAGGAATACAATGGCTAAAGATGACGTAATAGAAATAGATGGTAAAGTGGTAGAAGCATTACCCAATGCAACATTTAGAGTGGAGCTTGACAACAAGCATATAGTGCTTTGTCACATCGCAGGTAAGATGCGTATGCACTACATAAAAATACTTCCAGGTGACACAGTAAAAGTGGAGCTTACTCCATACAGTCTTGACAAAGGACGCATTACTTTCAGATATAAATAGAATTCTATTTATATCTGCCCTCTTATATCTATCTCTCCCCCCCTTTTTTTTCTCTTTCCCTAAAAGTACTCTCTTTTTACTACTTTGACTTTTTTAAGGTATAATTCTTTTAAGAGTACTATAGCCATAAAAGGAAAAAACTGCATGATGATTTACCTAAGACAAAGTCTAATATTTGCACTGTTAAGCTTGTTCTTTACAGCGTGTGAAGTGGGCATAACCCCACTAGAAAAAGAGTTTAATGAAGCAGGGGTTGCCACTTCAGGTGTAGTAACAGAAGAGGGTGACATAGGTACCATTACTGTAGAAGTACAAGAGGGTGTAGACATAGAAGAACTAGATGTGCAAATAGAGATATTTGGAGAAGGCAGTGAACACTTTACAGTAGAACTAGATAAAAGTGCCGCAGCCTACATAGGTGAAATCAAAGTAAAACCTGACTTCATAGTGTACAAAGACACCCCTTTTACCTTTTTTGCTAGAACCATAGTCAATGGACAAAAGCTTTGTGCTAAAGAAGTGCAAAAAACAGTACTTAGAACAGAAGTAGCACCTGTGGCAGATGATATCAATGTGACACTGGGTACTGATGGTACTGTGACATTTAGTTTGAACGCTACAGACAAGAATGGAGATGTACCTACATACGAAATAAAAACTAACCCTAAGTATGGAACATACAAAGTAAATGATGATAATAGTATCACCTACACACTCAATAGTGCAGAACAAACCGACACTTTTACCTATGTAGCCAAAGATGATAGAAGCCAATCAACTGAAGCTACTGTGACTATAAATATCAGTGGTCAGCATAGTACTGACACCACAGAACCAGTCATCACACTACTAGGCATAGACCAAGTCAACCTCATAGTAGGAACTGCCTACGCAGATGCAGGAGCTACAGCAAATGACAACGTAGATGGAAGTATTAGTGATAAAATATCAATTAAGTATGTATATAGTGGCAACGTAGAGAATGTGGGTTATGTAGATGAAATAAATACAAGTAAAGTAGGCACATACACAATATATTACGATGTCAATGACACAGCAGGCAATGCTGCTACGCGAGTCACAAGAACAGTCACGGTGCAACCAAATGAGATAAGTTTCAATCTTTTGGGTGAGGGGCCAATTGCTAAGGTTGATAATGCAGAAATCAATGGCCTACAGCTTATTGATATGGATAAAGATGGGGATTTGGATATCTTTGTTACTTTAGACAAGGGTTCAAACAAGCAGATAATTTGGTATAAAAATAAGGGTAATGGGACTTACAAATCGGTAGCCATTAATGACACCAATACAAGTGAAATACAAGCCGTACACGCAGCAGACATCAATGGTGATGGGTATACGGATGTTGTGTATGGTAAGAGTAAGATACATATGTGTATCAATGATGAAAATGATACATTTACGTGTAAGGTAGGTACTGTTAATCTAAGTGATGACAAGCATAATATTACAGATATTAAAGTAGCAGATATGGATAATAATAATAGAGCGGATATTATATTTTCAGGGTATAGTTTGGACTTTGATGCGGATGGAGTTTTTTTGAGTTATCAAGATAATGATAGCTTTACTAGTGGGCCTGTTAGAATTTCTAAAAGTGTAGAGTCTAGTAATGGAGGTGTAAGGTCGCTCGATATTGGATACATTGAGGATAAAACATATAGAGGTTTCGTTTTTTCTGCTAGTTATGGAGCTTATAGAGTTAAAAGACTGAATGGTTCCTATAGGAGAAAGGAAATTGAGAAAAAGACACGAACCATAACATTAGCAGACTTTGACAATAGCGGGTATATGCAGTATGTTATTTTGACAAGTGAAGATGGGATATATGCATATAAAATGGATCCTCCTACTAGCACAGAAGTTGATACCTCCCTTGCATCCCCAACCAAACCCTCCGCCGTAGACATAGATGGTGATGGAGGTATAGACATACTTAGTAGTTCTAGTGAGGAGAACGGAAAGATAGTTTGGTATAAAAATACAGGTACTGGCTTTAGTACTAGCATTACCATAGCTGATATAAATAACTCAACCGTAGTCCAAGCAGGAGACATGGATGGTGATGGCGATGTTGATGTGGTGGCTGGAGATAAAGATGGGAATATCTTTGTGTACTTTAATTCCCTCAATTAGAGCATTTGACATTTTTTGACTTTTATTGTGTATAGTTATTACTAAGAAAGTAATAACTATAGGGAAAGTGAAAATATGCAAAGAACATCAGCTGAATTATTGAATTTTATATTTCATCGTATAGGTGAAATAGCCACTATGAATGGAGATGAGAAACTACATAAACTCTCTGAAATGGGCAGAGACATTGTCTTTGCAGACAGGTGTACCATCTGGATACTAGATGAGAGTAAGAATGTCTTATGGACAAAGGTATCACATGGTGTGGGGCACATCATCATAAAACCAGACAGTGGTTTGGTAGGGGCAGCTGTGCAGAGTAAAGAGGCACTCATCATAAACGAAGTGTATACAGATGAACGTTTCAATACAGCCATAGACAAAAAGACTGGCTACATGACCAAGACGATGATGATCATCCCTATGAAAGATGCTCAGGGCAGAGTCACAGGAGCCATACAAGTCATAAACAAAAAAGAGGATGCAGACTTTACTAGTGAAGACTTAAACCATCTTAAACTTGCCTCTACGTATGTGAGTGAAAACATACGCTCCATGCTTTTACTCGAAGAGATAGATGCCACGCAAAAAGAGTTGATACATATCATGAGTATGGTAGCAGAAAAGCGTTCTAAAGAGACAGGTTCACACTTACAAAGAGTAGCAGCATACACGAAGCTACTTGCCACACTTCATGGCTTAGATGAGTCTGAAGCCACGCTTCTTAGTGAAGCTTCACCTATGCATGATGTAGGGAAGATAGCCATACCAGATAGCATCATAAAAAAGCCAGGGGCATTGACACCTCAAGAGTGGGAAGTCATGAAAACACATGCCAGACTAGGGTATGACATGCTCAAAAATTCAAAAAGACAACTACTTAGAACTGCTGCTGTCATAGCACATGAACACCACGAACGTTACGATGGTACAGGCTACCCAAGAGGTTTGGTAGCAGAGCAGATACACATTTATGGGCGTATCGTTTCTCTTGCAGATGTATTTGATGCACTTAACTCCAAAAGAGTCTACAAAAATGCATGGAAGCTAGATGAGATATTTACCCACCTTATAAAAGGTAGAGGCACACAGTTTGACCCAAACTTGGTTGACTTACTTTTAGAAAACAAAGAAAAGTTTATAGCCATACACGATGTGCATAAAGAGACTGAAAATGCCTAACATCCGTGAAGTAGGGCATAGCTCTTTTTTGCTCAATGAGAAGAATGTCATAGACGCTGGGGACATTTTACGCCACTTGGGTGAAAAGAGTGTTATGCTAGAGAGAGTTTGGCTTACGCACTCACACCTTGACCACATAGTAGACTTGGCATTTATAGTAGATGAGTATTTTGAAAAGCGTACAAAAACGCTCAAAATCATGGCAAACAAAGAGACCATAGACGCACTCAAAACCCATGTGTTTAACAACACTATATGGCCAGACTTTTCTAACATACCCTTAGCCAATGGCAACATGGCACTGTCTTATGAAGCAGTAGAGTTAGGTAGCACATACAGCGTGGGTGAGGGGCAAGAGATACAAGCATTTTTTGGAGATCATACTGTAGCGAGTTTAGGCTACATAGTCAGTGAAGAAAGTCATGCCATATTGATAGCGTCAGATACCCATGCGTTAGGGCATGTAGTCAGCTTAGTTGAGGAAAATACGAGCATTAGTACTTTAGTGCTTGAGTGTTCTTTTCCTTCTTCTATGTTAGAACTTGCTAGAGTAAGTAAACACCTGACACCTTCACTTTTATTTGAAGGCATGAAACCTTTAGAAGACAGAGGTTTGAAGCTCTATGTCAATCACATAAAGCCCAGCTATAAAAAAGAAATCATAAGAGAAATAGAAATACGAAAAGGCACATGGGACGTAAGTATTTTGGAAGAGGGCGAGCGTATAGACTTTTAAGTGCTCACTTTGCTATTTGCTTGTCATCTTTAAGATGGGGCTAAAAGAAAGTGATGGGTCTTCTATGTAGGTTTGACAACGCTTGACAAAGTGTGCATATAGGGTACTTGGGTACTTTGTATGTAGTTGTGTAAAGAGCTTAAAAGCATTATGTACCTCACCCTCTTGGAAGTAGGCAAATGCTTTGCTGTGCAGGGTAAGTTCTTCTGTGCTAAGAAGTGTAGTAGAGGTAAGCACTTGGAAAAGTTTCGTTGCTTTGCTTTTTCCTTTGACTTCCACTGTGTCTATATGCCTCATGTTGAAACTATCATCCAGTTGTACATAGGTTGCTTCAGATATGAGTATATCTGCATCATACACACGTGTAAGCCCTTCTATGCGTGAAGCAAGGTTTACACTGTCACCTATGACGGTGTAATCTGACCTACCAAGTGAACCCATGTCACCAGCAGTAACCAAGCCTGTGTGTAAACCTATGCCAACTTCTAGTTTGATGGCATACTTGTCATAAATAATCTCATTGACTTTTTCTAACGCTTCTATTTGTTTGATGGCAGCTCTGACTGCATGGCTTGCATGGTTTTGTACTGGCACTGGAGCATTCCAGTACGCCATAATGGCGTCTCCTATAAACTTGTCAATAGTCCCTTGTTCTTCTATGATGATGTCCGTCATAGGGGTCATGTAAATGTTGAGCATTTCTATGAGCTTTTTAGGTGAGCCTAGCTTTTCAGAGATAGATGTAAATCCTTTAATGTCAGAAAAAAATATGGTACTTTCTACTTCTTTTGGTTCTATGAGCCCTTCATCTGCATGGGAGAGTAAATGTTGCATGACAGAGGTGGAAACCTTGTTGCCTAAGATGCGTTTGGCTTGCTCTTTTTGTTTAGACGCATTGAAGTAGTCTAAGACTATGGAAAAAAGAAGTGTACTCCCAAATGCCAGTATAGGGGTAAGTAGTGTAAGCACTAATCCATAGTGAAATAGTATAGTGTAAAACCCATACAGCATGAGTGCAAAAAGTAAGGTAGCCATAGGAACTATGAGCAAGGAAGAAAGCGAAGAGAGGAATGAAAAGACTAACATAAGCCCAAAGACAAGACCCCAAATGATGAGTATGTCATAAAGCTTTGCAACAAAAGGTCTTTGTATAAAGTCACCCTCTAAGATATTGTCTATGATGTTTGCATGCACTTCAACCCCTGGAAAAGTACTGTCATACGCTATGTACCGTAAGTCTTTAAGTCCAGGAGCTGAGGTACCTAGAAGTATAAACTTATTTTCTATCTCTGTAGGGTTAAAGTTATGGCTTAAAATATCTGAGGCAGAGAGGTATTTAAAATGTTTTTTAGGTCCTCTGAAGTTTATGATGAACTCTCCAGAGCTTTCTGTGGGTATGCTGTACGTACCAAACGCTATACGTTCTACACCATTTTCATCACCAAGTATTTCTACTTTGTTGCTGGCACTGTAGATGCGTATCATCTCTAAGGCAAGAGAGGAGTAGATGATGTCTTGGTATTTGTATATGAGAGGAGCAGACCTCACTACACCACCTTCATTTTGCTTAGTCACAAAGAACCCAGAAGAATAAAGTGCATCTTGTAAAACAGGAGTGTTTAATATGATGCCTTTTGTCTCTTTAAGGTAGGTGCTTTCATGTAGCCCTTTTTGTATAAACACCGCAGGGATGAGTGGGGTGTTTTCAGAAAGTGTTTTTTCATCTGTAAATATGTACCCTCCTACAACAGGTGACTTTGAAAAGGTGTTTGCAAGTAGCTTGTCATGGTTAGGAAGGTTTTGTAAAATGTTAGGATATTTTTCTTTTAGTAAATGTGGCGAAGATTTGTCTTCTTCTGCAAAGACCATATCGAGCCCGATGATGCCTGCTTTTGCATCGCTCAGATTTGTTATGAGTTTAGCTATAACATCTCTACTCCATGGCCACTGACCTACAGCTTTGAGTGATTTGTTGTCAATGTCTATGATGACAACATTGTCACTCTTAGGAAGTTCTCCACGAATGACAAACATAAAGTCACGGAGTTTGTTGTCTAAAGAAAAAAATGCTTGAGGTGTAAAAAGGTAGACCCAAGTAAGAAAGAAGGAAAGCACAAAGGCAATCGCTGTTTTAACAAGGGCATTTTTCATATATATAGACTGGGCTTAGTCGCAGTTAAATTTGATATTTTTGATATCATTTTTATTTTCACTGAAATTTGTAAGGTCACTGGCATCTAAGTTTATCTGCTTAATGTGTTTTTCAAGTACTTTATTTGCCTTGGCATCTTTTTTTACAGCAGCATTAGACATTTGTTTTACACGCATACCATCAAGATGTAGTAACATTTTTTCTCCTGCTACAACACTTTTTTGAATGTTTGAAAAATTTAGAGTGATTTCTCCACGGTTACAAATGTATGAAGTTGTGTGTGTGCCAAGTTGTGCAGAAAAGTCTGTACCACGTATGCCGATGGTAGCAAGTTTGGTTTTGACTTGAAATCTCTCTGGGGCTATTTTGCCTATTTTACCTGTGACAGAACGGAAGAAGCCACGGTTCGCTTGCATTTTGATGGTGGACTTTTTAGAACCATCAAAGAAGTAGTTTAAAAATGAAAACGAAGAGTCTGGCCCTATGGTAACTACGGTGTCATCATCGAGCATGACTTGTACTCTACTTTTCTTCTTTGTGATGATTTCATCACCTTTTAAAATGTCCATACCATTTTTAACTGTTAGCATCTTTTGTGCACGTTTTACTTTTGCATCGCCATTACTCACCATGATGGTACCTATGCTTGCAAAAGTAGTCATAGTAAGTAGTAAAAATAAAAATATTTTTTTCATAAATTCAAGTCCTTTAATTGATGTAAATAGTATAGCTTAAAAAATGTCAAAAATGTCATAACTAGTAAGTGTAGTCTATGCCAAAGAGCAGGGTATTTTTACTATAGTCTACTAAAGGGTAGTTTGATTTGTTGTTGTTGTAGGTGTAAAGCAAGAAAAGATTACTTTTTTTAGACCATTTATATAATAGCTTAGTGTCAAGCTGATGAAAGTTGTCATCCCTTGTTGTTGTAGTTGTTCCTACTGCATCATCGTACTGTCCATACCTGAACCTATAGTTAAGCGATGTAGTGAGTGTAGGAGTAAGCGTATATTTCCCTCCCACTTTCAGCGTCCAAAACTTTGCAGCTATGAATTTGGAATCTACACTTGCTATGTCAGTATGGTGTTCATATCTGAGGTGTACAGAGACAAAATCTTTGTCAAAGAGAAAATAATTACCTACTTCTACAGCGATGGTTGTGTCATTTTTGATTTTGTTTTCAGAGGCAATGTATTTATTTTTGGAGTAAAGGACATTGAGGTTAAACATATTGTATTTACCTATAGGCACAAAAAGTCTCGGATTAAACCTATATTGTGCCAGAAGGTCTTCTCCTAAGTAATGTATCCTGTGGTAGCTTAGCGGTATGTAGAGGTTGTATCTTTGGGTGTTATGTCCTATGCCAGCTTCGAGTGAAAACGTTTTTAGGTTATAAAATGTGGACGCTTGATTGTGTTGGAGAAAACCTTTAAATACATACTTGGCATACCAACCACCTTTTTCTCCTAGTTCATCGGTGTTAGTAAGTGAGGTGGCAAGTTGAGCAAAAGCAGATGCAGTACTGTTGACATCTGCTGCATCACCCAGATAATCTTGTAATATATCACTATCGGGAATGGCATTAACGTTACTGTCATACCCTAAAGCAAAAGAGAGGTAGGCTTTGAGTGAAGTCAAACTTGATGTAGGGTCTAACAGTGCTTGACGGTCGGTTTCTTTGTATATCTCTTCAAGAGCATTTTTTGCTTGGACATTGGAAGCATCTAGCATAAGCACTCTCTCATACGCACTCATGGCTTCGTTAAGGTTTCCAAGTTCTTTTGCACTATGTCCCCAAAGCAGATGAAGGTTAGGGTTAGAGTACTCTTTTTTTGACTTTTTGAGTACTTTGATGGCTTTTTCATACTCGCCATTTAAGTGGAGTTGGTAAGCTTGGATATAGTCAGCAGATAACCCAACAGTTAAAATAAGGATGATAAATAGACTTTTTAGCACAAACACAATAGCGACTCCGTAAAAATTATAGTAGATTGAATAGTGTGAGTATATCCTAAGTAGTATAAGAATACCGAATACTTTAAGTTTTTTATGCTAGTATTGCATATATGCCAAACTACATGTGAGTGTAGGACGGAAAGCTACGGGTCTTTACCTTCTGTTTTATACGCTAGAAGAAAGATTGCCAAGTTGCATAGGTTCGGATATCTATACGCGATGAAACGGTGATTTTTTTATTTTAATACTTCTAAATAATCAAATCAAACGTTTTTAAATATTTTACTTATTAGTATATTATTTTTCTTGGGAGAAATATAATGAAAAAACGACTTTTAACACAACTTTCACTTCTTTTACTTTTTACCTCCATGGTTTTTGGAGAGTATGGACCAGAACTTATACATGACGCAGGTAATGAAAATGGAGAGATAAAAAGTGCCCATAGACACTATGGTAACAGTGCCTTATGGAAAGGTTCTTTTAGTATGACAAGAGGACATAACGGAAGCACATACCTGCTAACAGGAAATGAACGTTTGGCCTATACGTATCAGGCTTTCCCCACAGATATAGGAGAAAGTTATGAAGTAAAAGCTACTTTAGTAGGAGCAGATACATCAAGAAATGGTAACTTTGTTGCAGGTAGCATAGTGGCTATAGCGAACCAAGTTCCTACAGCACATGGAAGTAATGAAATAGCACTAAGTAAAACAGCCACAGGAAGTACCCCTACAGAAGTCATTTTTACATTTACTGCAATAAGCACAAACTCTTATGTGGTGCTTAGAGGCGATACTTCATGGAAATACCCGAACCTCTCTTCTGTATCTGTGAAAAAGATAGATGGCACTACCCCTCCTGTTCAAGACACCCAAGCCCCAACCATCACGCTAAATGGAGCAAACCCACAAATACTCACTATGGGAGATGCATATATAGAATTAGGAGCAACCGTAAGTGACAATGTAGATACAAACCTTATGGCAAATATTGATGCAAGTAGGGTAGACACAAGCACAGTAGGAACCTATGTGGTAACCTATGATGTCAATGACACAACAGGTAACCAAGCATTACAAGTAAGTAGAACTGTAGTGGTAAATGAAGAACCGACTATACCACCAGTTACAGGAACAAACTTTATACTAGGTGTGAACCTAAACGGAGGAGCTGTAAATATAGAAGGAAACCTTTGGAAGTCAGAAGCACAAGCTTTGCAAAGCGGATTGCGTTTTTCTGAGACACCCTTGGCATATGTAACACGTTTGAATCCAACTCCAGATGTGGATAGTGATACCTCGACTATGCTCAATAGCGTGCATTGGACAAGAGGTGACTGGAGTGTGCAACAAACTTTGCCAAATGGTGAGTATGATGTGTATGTATGGATAATGGAGAACTATAGAAGTAATGTAAGAGAGCTAGATATAGAAATAGAAAATACTTCCGTAGCACAAGATATAGGAACATTGGCTAGAGGAAATTGGACCAAATATGGTCCATATAGTACCGGAGTAGAGGATGGAGTACTTGATATAAAGTTACTTAAAGGTAGGGGAGATGCACATATGATGGGCTTCTCAGTCTTTAATTCAGCTCCTCCATCTGAAGCAGATACCACACCTCCAACCCTCACTTTAAATGGGGAAAACCCACAAGCACTCACTGTTGGGTTCTCATATGTAGAACTAGGAGCAACAGCTACAGACAATGTAGATGGAAATATCACAGGGAGTATAAAAAGTACATCGAATGTAGATACAAGTATAGTGGGAACATACACAGTTACTTATGATGTCAATGACACAGCAGGAAACCAAGCAATACAAGTGAGTAGAACGGTTATAGTGAATGAAAAAGCTACTTGTACACAAAATACGAATATCATAAAAGATGGAACTTTTGAAAATAAAAGTACTTATGTAGCATGGATTAAAACATCAGGGGATGCTCGTATAGTAAGAAAAAGTTATAATGGGGCAACAGGTACATCATTGAATGGCAATGGAGGTAAATATGTCTTAAGGGCTAAAGGAGGTGAAACAGTAACAGCAGAGCAAACCATCGATATAGCACCATGCGTTGGAGAGAATGTATCTTACGACTTTAGAGCAGAACTTGGAGGATATGGTGATGGAGATACCATAGAAGTAAAAGTACTCTTTAAAAATAGTAACAATCAAATAGTTTCTACATATACCACAGAAGCATTTACATCTAGGCGTGTAATGACAGAGTTTACAAATAAAGCAAATGTCCCAAGTGATGCAAGTCAAGTAACAGTTCAGTTAACTTTTAATAGAGTCAAAGGTAAAAATATAGATGGTTATGTAGATAACCTTTCGTTGGTTATAAAAGAGGGAACTATCGTAGAAGACACAACACCACCAACCCTCACACTACTAGGCACCAACCCAGTGAACCTCATAGTAGGAACTACTTACACCGATGCAGGTGCAACTGCCACAGATGAAAGAGATGGAAACGTCACAGCAAACATAGTCACAACAAG
>Ga0256840_1001729_pt1 | contig 20105 bp, 32 predicted proteins | sample 355202metaG_FD_185969 | JGI IMG/M metagenome (GOLD analysis project Ga0256840, IMG submission 185969) | Hydrothermal vent microbial communities from Mid Atlantic Ridge, Atlantic Ocean - 355-202 | ecosystem: Environmental > Aquatic > Marine > Hydrothermal vents | place: Atlantic Ocean: Mid...
GCAGTCAACAGAAAAAAATGTATAACGGAATCGGTTTTTTTAAATCTAAATTCCAAAAAATTAATTAAATGTCTGGGTTAATAGGAAAAAAAATAGGAATGACCAGTATTTTTGACGAGAATGGTAAGAATATGCCATGTACCGTTATAAAAGTTGGTCCTTGCGTAGTTACCCAAGTCAGAACCAAAGAAGTTGACGGCTATGAAGCTTTGCAACTAGGTTTCGATGACAAAGCTGAAAAGCAGACAACGAACGCTTTAAAAGGTCACTTTAAAAAAGCGGGAACTGTAGCTAAGAAGCGCGTTGTTGAATTTCAAGGTTTTGATAAGGAGTATAAATTAGGAGATACTATATTAGTAGATCACTTTGAGGAAGGTGAATTTGTTGATGTAACAGGTACTTCTAAAGGAAAAGGATTTCAAGGGGTTGTAAAACGTCATGGATTTGGTGGAGTTGGTCAAGCAACACACGGTCAACATAACCGTTTAAGAGCACCAGGTTCTATTGGAGCTGCATCTTATCCGGCAAGAGTATTCAAAGGAATGCGAATGGCTGGTCAAATGGGTGGAGATACAATCAAAGTTCAAAATTTAAGAGTTTTAAAAGTAGTAACAGATAAGAATCTTTTAGTAGTAAAAGGTGCTGTTCCTGGTCATAAAAATGCTTACGTAATAATTCAAAAGTAATGAAAGTAGCAGTAATAGATATCAACGGGAAAAAAACTGGAAGAAGCGTTGAGCTTTCAGATGCTGTTTTTGGAATTGAGCCAAATGAGCACGCTGTATATTTAGATGTTAAACAACATTTAGCAAATAAAAGGCAAGGTACTCATAAAGCAAAAGAAAGAGCTGAAATTACGGGTAGTACACGTAAAATTAAAAAACAAAAAGGTTCTGGTACAGCACGTGCGGGAAGTATTAAATCAGGATTATTTAGAGGTGGAGGGCGTATGTTCGGGCCAAGACCAAGAAGTTATTCTTTTAAATTAAACAAAGGATTAAAGAAATTAGCAAGACAATCTGCTTTATCAATTAAGGCAAAAGAAAACAATATTGTAGTAGTTGAAGACTTCACATTTGAAACTCCAAAAACTAAAAAATTCACTGCTTTATTAGAAGCTATGGATTTACAAAATAAAAAATCTTTATTTGTCTTGGCAGAATCAAATAATAATGTATATTTGTCTTCGCGAAATTTACAGCGAGTAAAAACTGTAAAAATTTCAGAATTAAATACTTACGGTATTTTGAATACTAGTAAATTAATTATTTCTGAAACGTGTTTAGAACAAATAGAAGCTAACTTTACAAAATAACAGCAATGAGTATTTTAATAAAACCAATAATTACGGAAAAAGCAATGGATGCTAGTGAAGTATTGAATTGCTATACATTTGCTGTAAAAAGTAAATCTAACAAGATAGAAATTAAAACAGCAATTGAAGCTGCTTATGGAGTATCTGTTGTAAATGTTAGAACAATGAACTATCCTGTAAAAAGAAATACCAAATTCACTAAGAAAGGTATGGTTACAGGAATGAAATCAGCTTATAAAAAAGCAGTAGTACAGTTAGTAGAAGGAGATAATATTGATTTATATAGCAATATCTAGAAGATGGCATTAAGAAAATTAAAACCAGTAACACCTGGTCAGCGTTTTAGAGTTGTAACCGATTTCGATATGGTTACTACTTCAAAACCTGAAAAGAGCTTATTAGCTCCAAAGAAAAGAAGTGGTGGGCGAAATAGCCAAGGACGAATGACAACACGTAATATAGGTGGTGGACATAAGAAAAAATATCGAATTATCGATTTTAAAAGAGATAAAGAGAATATTCCTGCAACTATTAAAACAATTGAGTATGATCCAAACAGAACAGCATATATAGCATTATTGTTTTATGCAGATGGGGAAAAAAGATATGTTATTGCACAAAACGGATTTAAAGTTGGAAAAGTAATTTTATCAGGAAGTAAGATTGCGCCAGAAGTTGGTAATGCAATGCCATTGAGTGATATTCCATTGGGAACTGTTGTTTCATGTATTGAATTAAGACCTGGTCAAGGTGCTGTAATGGCAAGAAGCGCAGGTTCATTTGCTCAATTAATGGCAAGAGAAGGTAAATATGCAACAGTAAAATTGCCTTCAGGCGAAATAAGATTAATCTTAGTTACCTGTAAAGCGACAATAGGAGTAGTATCTAATTCAGAACACCAACTAATAGTATCTGGTAAAGCTGGTAGAAGTAGGTGGTTAGGAAGAAGACCAAGAACTAGACCAGTAGTGATGAATCCAGTGGATCATCCAATGGGTGGTGGTGAAGGTAAATCTTCAGGAGGTCACCCTCGTTCTAGAAACGGTATTCCTGCAAAAGGATTTAGAACTCGCTCTAAAACAAAAGATAGTAATAAACATATTATAGAACGCAGAAAAAAATAATTAAACTATGGCTCGTTCATTAAAAAAAGGACCGTTTATTTGTTATAAATTAAACAACAAAGTCCAAAAGAATATAGAATCAGGAAAAAGTCCTGTAATTAAAACGTGGTCTAGAGCTTCTATGATAAGTCCGGATTTCGTAGGTCAAACATTTGGAGTACATAATGGTAAGCAATTTATACCAGTATATGTTACAGAAAATATGGTTGGTCATAAATTAGGAGAATTTTCACCGACACGCTCTTTTAGAGGACATGGAGGTAATAAAAACAAAGGAAGAAAATAACTAGATTATGGGAAGTCGTAAAAGATTAATGGCAGAACAACGTAAAGAATCGAGAAAAAATCAATTTTTCGCAAAATTAAACGGTTGTCCAACATCGCCAAGAAAAATGCGTATCGTTGCTGATTTAGTAAGAGGTATGGAAGTTGAAAAAGCACTTCAAATCTTAAAATTTAATCCGAAAGAAGCATCAATTAATTTAGAAAAATTAATGCTATCTGCAATTGCAAATTGGCAATCTAAGAATGAAGATGAGGCAATTGAAGATGCAGGGTTATTTGTAAAAGAGATTTATGTAGATAGTGCAAGTATGCTTAAGAGATTAAGACCAGCACCACAAGGTAGAGCACATCGTATTAGAAAACGTTCTAATCATGTAACATTAGTATTAGGAGTTAATAATAAAGCATCATAAGTAGATATGGGACAAAAAACAAATCCAATAGGAAATAGATTAGGTATCATCAGAGGTTGGGAATCTAACTGGTATGGTGGAAACGATTATGGTGATAAATTAGCTGAAGATTATAAAATCAGAGAGTATATTACAGCTCGTTTATACAAAGCTAGTGTATCTCGTATTATAATTGAAAGAACTTTAAAATTAATTACCGTTACTATCACAACTGCAAGACCTGGTATCATAATTGGTAAAGGTGGTCAAGAAGTTGATAAGTTAAAAGAAGAGTTGAAAAAAATTACTGGTAAAGAAGTTCAAATAAATATTTTTGAAATTAAAAGACCAGAATTAGATGCTACTTTAGTTGCCGCTAGTGTTGCTCGTCAGATTGAGAATAGAATTTCTTATAAGAGAGCAATAAAAATGGCAATTCAAGCAACAATGAGAATGAACTGCGAAGGGATAAAAATCGAAATTGCAGGACGTTTAAATGGAGCTGAGATGGCAAGAACAGAGCACTATAAAGAAGGAAGAATTCCACTTTCAACTTTTAGAGCGGACATTGACTATGCATTGGTAGAATCAAATACTACTTATGGTAAGATTGGTGTAAAGGTATGGATAATGAAAGGAGAGGTTTATGGTAAAAGAGAACTTAATCCATTAGTTGGTTTGTCTAAAAAGCAAGGCAAAGGTGGTAAAGGAGGACCAAGAAAACCACAAAGAAGAAGATAATTTTTAAAAATTAGAAGGTTATGTTACAACCAAAAAGAGTAAGACGTCGTAAGGTTCAGAAAGGTAAAGGAAACATGAAAGGTAATTCTCAGAGAGGACACCGCCTTTCAAACGGAATGTTTGGAATAAAAGCTTTAGAACAAGATTTACTTACATCACGTCAGATAGAAGCAGCACGTATTGCAGCCACACGTCACATGAAAAGACAAGGTCAATTATGGATTAAAATATTTCCAGACAAGCCTATAACCAAAAAACCATTAGAAGTACGTATGGGGAAAGGTAAAGGATCTCCAGAGTATTTTGTAGCTGTAGTTAAGCCAGGAAGAATAATGTTTGAAGTAGGAGGAGTATCCGAAGAAGTTGCAAGAGAAGCATTGCGTTTAGCAGCACAGAAGTTACCAGTAAAAACGAAGCTAGTAGTCGCAAGAGACTATACTAAAGCATAATTTATTTAAGATGAAACAGTCAGAAATAATAAAATTATCCATAGAAGATTTACAAGAGCAATTTGTAACATTAAAAAAGACCCTAACAGATCTTAAAATGACACATGCATTATCGCCATTGGAATCACCTATGCAATTAAGAGAATTGAGAAGAAACGTGGCTAGATTAGCGACAGAATTAACTAAAAGAGAATTACAATAGTATTTCGAATATAAAAGATGGAGAAAAGAAATCTTAGAAAAGAAAGAATAGGCGTAGTTTCTAGTAACAAAATGGAGAAATCTATTGTTGTTTCAGAAGTTAAAAGAACAAAACACCCAATGTACGGAAAATTCGTACTAAAGACTAAGAAATATGTTGCACACGACGATAAGAACGAGTGTAATATAGGCGACACTGTAAAAATTATGGAAACTCGCCCGCTTAGTAAAACAAAGCGTTGGAGATTAGTAGAAATTTTAGAAAGAGCTAAATAATATGTTACAACAAGAATCAAGATTAAAGGTAGCCGACAATACTGGAGCAAAAGAAGTTTTAGTAATTAGAGTGCTAGGTGGTACAAAAAAGCGTTATGCTTCAATTGGAGATAAAATTGTTGTTTCTATAAAGCATGCAACGCCTAATGGAACTGCTAAAAAAGGACAAGTATCTAAAGCGGTAGTTGTTAGAGTAAAGAAAGAAATAAGACGAAAAGATGGTTCTTACATCCGTTTTGATGATAACGCATGCGTGTTGTTAGATTCAACTTCTGGAGAAATGAGAGGAACCCGTGTTTTTGGACCTGTAGCGAGAGAGCTTCGTGATAAGCAATTTATGAAAATTGTATCATTAGCTCCTGAAGTACTTTAATATTTTATACAAATTATGAAAATCAAATTAAAAACAGGAGATTTAGTAAGAGTTGTAGCAGGTGCTAACAAAGGCTCAGAAGGAAAGATTGTAAAAATAGTAACTAAAGACTATAGAGCAATTGTAGATGGTGTAAACATGGTATCAAAACATGTAAAGCCAAGTGCTCAAAATCCACAAGGAGGAATCAATAAATTTGAAGCGCCAATTCACATATCTAACTTAATGTTAGTAGAAGATGGAAAAACAACAAGAGTTGGTTTCCGTACAGAAGGTGATAAAAAGGTTCGTTTTTCAAAGAAAACAAATAATGTAATATAGTTATGGAAAATCCAAGACTTAAAAAAGAGTATAATAACCGTATTAAATCTACCTTAAAGGAAGAGTTTGGTTATAAGAACGTAATGCAAATACCTAGATTAACAAAAATTGTTATAAGTAAAGGTGTTGGTGCAGCAGTAGCTGATAAAAAATTAATCGAATACGCAGTAGACGAATTAACAAAAATATCAGGCCAAAAAGCATTGGCAACAATATCAAAAAAGGATATAGCAGCGTTCAAATTACGTAAAGGAATGCCAATTGGAGCAAAAGTTACTTTACGCGGTACAAAAATGTATGAATTTCTAGATAGATTTGTAACGGCATCATTGCCTCGTGTAAGAGATTTCAAAGGAATCAAAGCAACAGGATTTGATGGTCGTGGTAACTATACATTAGGAGTTACAGAGCAAATTATATTTCCAGAAATAAATATTGATCAAATCAATAAAATATCTGGAATGGATATCACTTTTGTTACAACTGCAGATACAGATAAAGAAGCAAAATCATTATTACACGAATTAGGTTTACCTTTTAAAAAGAATTAAGAGATGGCAAAAGAATCAATGAAAGCTCGTGAAGTTAAAAGAGCAAAAACAGTTGCAAAATATGCAGCTAAGAGAAAAGCTTTAAAAGAAGCTGGTGATTGGGAAGGGTTACAAAAACTACCTAAAAACGCATCACCAGTACGTATGCACAATAGATGTAAATTAACAGGACGACCAAAAGGATATATGCGTCAGTTTGGAATAAGCCGTGTTACATTTAGAGAAATGGCAAACAAAGGATTAATACCAGGAGTTAGAAAAGCTAGCTGGTAGAAATTAAATAAAGAATACTAATGGACTTAGGTTTAATTCATGATGAGTTAAAAACCAATTCCGAAATTAAATAAATAATGTTAACAGATCCAATATCAGATTACCTAACACGAATTAGAAATGCTGCGGCTGCAGGCCACAGAGTTGTTGAAGTGCCAGCATCTAATTTAAAAAAAGAAATGACCAAGATACTTTTCGATCAAGGATTTATCTTAAGTTATAAATTTTTAGATAATACCGTGCAAGGTAATATCAAAATAGCTTTAAAATACGATAAAGCAACAAAACAACCGATAATTAAGAAAATAGAACGTATCAGTAAGCCAGGTTTACGTAAGTATGTTGGTGCTGGAGAAATGCCTAGAGTTTTAAATGGCTTGGGTATAGCAATTGTTTCGACTTCACATGGAGTTATGACAAATAAGAAAGCAATCCAAGAGAATGTAGGTGGAGAGGTTTTGTGTTACGTATATTAATAGATAAAAGATATTAGAGATGTCAAGAATAGGTAAAAGTCCAATAACAATTCCAGCAGGAGTGACAGTTGATGTTAAAGATAACATGGTAACTGTAAAAGGAAAATTAGGCGAATTAAGTCAAGAATTTTCTGATATTGCGATAAAAATAGAAGATGGAACTATCACATTAGATAGATCATCAGAAATTAAAAGTCATAAAGCAAAGCATGGTTTGTACAGAGCTTTGATGTTTAATATGATTGAAGGTGTATCAAAAGGATGGACTAAAGAATTAGAATTAGTAGGAGTTGGATATAGAGCTTCCAATCAAGGACAAGTTTTAGATTTAGCATTAGGATATTCACACACTATAGTAATGTCAATAGCACCAGAAGTTAAAATTGAAACTATTTCTGAAAAAGGAAAAAATCCAATAGTGAAGTTAACTTCACATGACAAACAATTAGTTGGTCAGGTTGCTGCAAAAATACGTTCATTACGTAAGCCAGAACCATATAAAGGAAAAGGTATTAAGTTTGTAGGAGAAGTATTAAGAAGAAAAGCTGGTAAAACAGCATAATGCATAAAGAACAAGAAAATGGCATTAACAAAATTAGAGCGTAGAATACGCATAAAGAAAAGAATTAGGAAAAACATTTCTGGTTCAACTGCACAACCAAGATTGTCTGTGTTTAGAAGTAATAAACAGATAGAAGCACAATTGATTGATGATGTAAATGGTACAACTTTATTAGCTGTATCATCAAGATCAAAAGAGTTAAAAGCTTCTGGAACTAAAGCAGAGATATCTAAAGAAGTAGGAATTCTACTTGCTAAAAAAGCAATAAAAGCAGGAATCAAAACATGCTCCTTTGACCGTAATGGTTATTTATATCATGGAAGAGTTAAATCTTTAGCTGAAGGAGCTAGAGAAGGAGGATTAAAATTTTAAAGAATAATACAGAATTATGTATAAAAAATATCCAAACGTAGAAAGAGTAAAACCAAGTGGATTAGATTTAAAAGATCATTTAGTTGGAGTTAATAGAGTTACCAAAGTAACTAAAGGGGGTAGAACATTCGGTTTCTCAGCAATTGTTGTTGTTGGTAATGGAGATGGTGTTGTAGGTCATGGTTTAGGTAAATCTAAAGATGTTGCTTCTGCAATAGCAAAAGCAATAGAAGATGCAAAAAAGAATTTGGTAAGAATTCCAATTTTAAAACAATCTTTACCACACGAACAAAAAGGTAAATTTGGAGGAGCAAAAGTGTTTTTAAAGCCAGCATCTCATGGTACTGGAGTTATTGCAGGTGGAGCTGTACGTGCCGTATTAGAGTCAGTGGGAGTACATGATGTATTATCAAAATCTCAAGGATCTTCAAATGCACACAATGTGGTGAAAGCAACATTTGATGCTTTATTAAATCTTAGAGATGCAAATACTGTTGCAAAACAAAGAGGTATTTCTTTAAGTAAAGTTTTTAACGGATAATTTTAATTATCTTAAATTTAGAAGGATGAAAAAAATAGTAGTAAAGCAAGTAAAAAGCGCTATAAGAAGACCAAAAAATCAAAAATTAACTTTGATAGCTTTGGGATTAAGAAAATTAAATCAAGAGGTGAAGCACAATGCAACTCCTCAGATTATAGGAATGGTAAACACAATTAAACACTTAGTTTCTGTAAAAGAAGCTTAATATATAATAGTTATGCAATTAAATAACTTAAGACCTGCAAAAGGTTCAGTAAAGACAAGTAAAAGAATAGGTAGAGGTCAAGGGTCTGGTAAAGGAGGTACAGCCACAAGAGGACATAAAGGACAAAAATCTCGTTCAGGATATTCTAGAAAAGTAGGATTTGAGGGAGGACAAATGCCTTTACAAAGACGTGTACCTAAATTTGGGTTTACAAACATAAACCGAAAAGAATACTTAGGTATTAATTTAGATAAATTACAAGAATTTGTTGATAATGGTAAGCTTAAAGATATCGTTACAATGGAAACATTGATTGAAGCTAGATTAGCACGTAAAAATGACTTAGTAAAAATATTAGGTAGAGGAGAATTAAAGGCTAAATTAGATATTACAGTCCATAAATTCACCGAAACAGCAAAAGCTGCAATTGAAAAAGCAGGAGGAAAAGTAACAACTTTATAATGTTATTTAAAAAATGAAGAAAATAATAAGTAGCATACAGGATATTTGGAGAATTGAAGAACTTAGAAATAAGATTATACTTACACTAGGTCTTATGGTAGTATATCGATTCGCAACGCAAATTACACTCCCAGGTATTGATCCACAACAATTAACTGGTTTAAATGAGAAAGCAGGTGGTGGTGGATTATTAGGAATTTTAAACATGTTTACAGGTGGAGCATTTGCAAGAGCATCAATCATGGCTCTTGGAATTATGCCATATATATCTGCATCTATTGTTGTTCAATTAATGGGGATTGCAATTCCATATTTACAAAAGTTAAAGAATGAAGGTGAGAGTGGTAATAAAAAAATAACACAGATTACGCGTTGGTTAACTATTGTAATTTTAATATTCCAAGCACCAACATTTATTTATAGTTTACCAAGTTTAGGAGTGCCAGAAAGTGCATTTCTATTAGGAAATGGAACTACATTTTGGTTTTCTTCAATATTATTATTAACTACAGGAACAGTATTTGCAATGTGGTTAGGAGAGCGTATAACTGAAAAAGGAATTGGTAATGGTATATCATTATTAATTATGATTGGAATTATTGCAAGATTGCCATTGTCTTTTATACAAGAAGTAGGGTCAAAATTAAAATCTGGAAACGGAGGATTGATGATGATACTTATAGAAATAGTTGTATGGTTTATTGTTATATTAGCATCTGTATTTTTAGTAACAGCAATACGTAAAATAGCAGTACGCTATGCGCGTAGAACAGTAGCAGGAGATATTGGGAATATTGATGGAGCAAGAGATTATGTTCCCTTAAAATTAAACTCAGCAGGAGTAATGCCAATTATATTTGCTCAAGCAATAATGTTTGTACCTGCATTATTACAAAGATCAGACAATGAAACTATTAAAAACATAGGTGTTGAGTTTACAAATATGTTTGGATTATGGTATAATGTATTATTTGCAGTATTAATAATCATATTTGGCTATTTTTATACAGCAATTACAATACCAACAAACAAAATGGCAGATGATTTAAAGAGAGGTGGAGGATTTATTCCAGGCTTTAAGCCAGGTAGTGAAACAGCAGATTACTTAGATACGATTTTATCTCGTATTACATTACCAGGATCTTTATTTTTAGCATTTTTAGCAATTTTACCAGCATTAGTAGTAAAATTAGGTGTGCAGCAAGGATGGGCAATGTTTTATGGAGGAACATCATTAATAATTATGGTTGGAGTTGCAATGGATACATTACAGCAAATAGAATCACATTTATTAAATCGTCATTATGATGGATTAATGAAAAAAGGGAATAAAAGAAAATCAATTTCTTAATTATGGCTAAACAACCAGCAATAGAACAAGACGGAGTAATTACACAGGCATTATCAAATGCAATGTTCAGAGTAGATTTAGAAAACGGACATGTAGTAACTGCACACATTTCAGGTAAAATGCGAAAGCATTACATCAAATTATTACCAGGAGATAAAGTAAAACTAGAGATGAGTCCTTACGATTTGTCCATAGCAAGAATAACTTATAGATATTAAGTTGAATTTTTAAATGAAAGTAAATAATAATTTTGTATTTTTGCAAACTTATTATTTGAAATGAGATTTTTCTCACTATATAAAGAAATAAAAGATGAAAGTAAGAACATCCCTTAAAAAAAGAAGCGCAGATTGTAAGATTGTGCGAAGAAAAGGAAGATTATACGTAATAAATAAAAAAAATCCTAGATTTAAACAAAGACAAGGGTAAATTATGGCAAGAATAGCAGGAATAGACATACCAAAAAACAAAAGAGGAGTTATATCTTTAACTTATATATTTGGAGTTGGTAGAAGCAGAGCTAAAGAGGTTTTAGCAAATGCAAAAGTTGACGGAAGTATTAAAGTTCAAGATTGGAACGATGATCAAATAGCAAATATTCGTGAGCAAGTAGGTACGTACACTATTGAAGGTGAACTACGTTCTGAAACTCAATTAAACATCAAACGTTTAATGGATATAGGATGTTATAGAGGAGTTCGTCATCGTAGTGGATTACCACTAAGAGGTCAAAGAACTAAGAATAACTCTAGAACAAGAAAAGGTAAAAGAAAAACTGTTGCAAACAAAAAGAAAGCAACTAAATAATAAATAATTATGGCGAAAGTAAATAAAGCAAAAAAACGTAAAGTTATTGTTGAAGCTATTGGAGAAGCGCATATACATGCATCTTTTAATAATATTATTATTTCTTTGACTAATAAAAAAGGAGATGTAATAGCTTGGTCATCTGCAGGTAAACAAGGATTTAGGGGGTCTAAAAAGAACACACCTTATGCAGCTCAGACAGCAGCAGAAGATTGTGCAAAAGTAGCACATGAAGCAGGTTTGCGTAAAGTGAAAGTGTATGTAAAAGGGCCAGGTAATGGTAGAGAATCTGCTATTAGAACATTACATAATAATGGTATAGAAGTTACAGAAATTATAGATGTAACAGCAATACCACATAATGGATGTCGTCCAGCAAAAAGAAGAAGAGTATAATTAATAATTTTAATTTAGAGGAATACGATTTTCGAAGGATAAATAGCCTTAATTCATAATCCCTTTATAACAAAAACAAAATGGCAAGATATACAGGACCAAAAACAAAAATAGCACGTAAATTCGGAGAAGCTATATTTGGAGAAGATAAAAACTTTGAAAAAAGAAATTATCCTCCAGGACAACACGGTAATAATAGACGTAGAGGAAAAAAATCTGAATACGCTATGCAGTTACAAGAAAAACAAAAAGCAAAATACACTTATGGAATTTTAGAAAAACAATTCCGTAATTTATTTAAAAAAGCTTCTGCTTCATCTGGTATTACAGGTGAAATTTTATTACAACTTTGTGAATCAAGATTAGATAATGTTGTTTACAGAATGGGAGTCTCTCCAACAAGAAGTGGAGCACGTCAATTAGTTTCTCACAGACATATTACAGTAAATGGAGAGATTGTAAACGTACCATCATATTCATTAAACGAAGGAGATGTAATAGGAGTAAGAGAAAAATCAAAATCATTAGTTGCAATTGAAGATTCACTAGCGAAAAATAGTGCAGTTTACGAATGGTTAAACTTTAACCCTGATACAATGACAGGTTCTTTTGTAAAAGTTCCTGAAAGAATACAGATACCTGAAAATATTAACGAACAATTTATTGTAGAGTTATACTCTAAATAATTTAAAGATACTAGTAAAATTTATGGCAATTTTAAATTTTCAAAAACCAGATAAAGTAATTTTAATAGATTCTACCGATTTTTCTGGCAGATTCGAATTCAAACCATTAGAACCAGGTTTTGGTTTAACGGTTGGTAACGCTTTACGAAGAGTACTTTTGTCTTCTTTGGAAGGCTTTGCAATTACATCATTACGAATGGAAGGTGTAGAGCATGAGTTTTCTACAATTAAAGGAGTAGTAGAAGATGTTACTGAAATTATTTTAAACCTAAAACAAATTCGTTTTAAGAGACAAATTGATGAAACAGATAATGAAACTGTTTCAGTATCAATAAAAAATCAAGAGCAATTAACAGCAGGAGATTTTCAAAATTTCATTTCAGGATTTCAAATATTAAATCCAGAATTGGTAATATGTAACATGGAAAAATCTGTTAATTTAGATTTAGAAATTACAATAGAAAAAGGAAGAGGTTTTGTATTAGCTGAAGAAAACAAAAAAGTATCAGCAGCTTTAGGAACTATCTACATTGACTCTATTTATACGCCAATAAAAAATGTAAAATATGCAGTTGAAAACTTTCGTGTAGAGCAAAAAACAGATTACGAAAAATTAGTTTTTGATATTGATACGGATGGATCAATTACACCTCAAGATGCATTAACAGAAGCTGCAAAAATATTAATACACCACTTTATGTTATTCTCTGATGAAAGAATTACTCTAGAAGCAGACGAAATAGCACAAACAGAAACTTATGATGAAGAATCGCTTCACATGAGACAACTGTTAAAAACAAGATTAGTAGATTTAGATTTATCTGTAAGAGCATTAAACTGTTTAAAAGCAGCAGAAGTAGATACACTAGGAGATTTAGTTTCGTTTAATAAAAATGACTTAATGAAATTTCGTAATTTCGGTAAAAAATCATTAACTGAATTAGATGAATTAGTGAATATCAAAGGATTAAACTTTGGTATGGATTTAAGTAAATACAAATTAGACAAAGAATAAATAAGATATTTTTGGGATTTAATAACTTAAAATCCAGAAACAAAGACAATAGAAATGAGACACGGAAAAAAATTCAATCATTTAAGTAGAAAAAAGGCACATAGAAAGGCAATGTTATCTAATATGGCATGTTCAATTATTGAGCACAAGCGTATTAATACAACTTTAGCAAAAGCAAAAGCAATACGTCAGTATATAGAGCCATTAATTACTAAATCTAAAGAAGATACAACACATAATAGACGTATCGTTTTTAAATACTTAAAGCGTAAAGAGGTAGTAACGGAACTTTTTAGAGATGTGGCTGTAAAAGTTGCTGATAGACCAGGAGGATATATCCGAATTATTAAATTAGGAAATAGACAAGGAGATAATGCAGAAATGGCAATGGTAGAATTAGTCGATTACAACGAAGTTTATAATCCTAATGGTAAAAAGAAGAAAAAGACTAGACGTAGAGGAGGTAAAAAATCAACTGTTGCTACACCACCAGTTGCTCAAACTAAATCTAACGAAGAGGAATAAAATGTTGATAAGCATTAAATAATAAAAAAAAGATAAACTAAATTTTAGTTTATCTTTTTTTTATATTTGAGTTTTAAGTAAATAAACAGTACAATAACATAAAGTATTCTAAATGAGTGTTGAAAATAAAAACAAGGCTATTATCTTATTAGAAGATGGAACTATCTTTGAAGGAAAATCAATCGGAATTGATGGAACAGTTTTAGGAGAAATATGTTTTAATACAGGTATGACAGGATATCAAGAGATATTTACTGATCCATCTTATGCAGGTCAAATAATGCTCACAACAAATGCGCACATTGGTAATTATGGAACAAATATAGAGGAGCAAGAATCAAATTCCATTAAAATTTCAGGACTAGTTTGTCGTAATTTTAGTTTTAATTATTCAAGAACAGACTCAGAAGGTTCTTTATTCGATTTTTTAGAGAAACAAAAATTAGTAGTAATATCCGAAGTAGATACAAGAGCACTGGTAAGATATGTTAGAGATAAAGGGGCAATGAATGCATTAATTTCTACAGATTTAGATATAACAAAATTACAGGCACAATTGAAAGAAATGCCATCAATGGTTGGTTTAGAGTTAGCATCAAAAGTATCTACAAAGCAACCATATTATGTGGGAGATAAAAATGCTAGCTATAAAATAGCGGCTTTAGATATAGGAGTAAAGAAAAATATATTAAATAATTTTTCAAAGAGAGATTGTTATATAAAAGTATTCCCCTACGATACTACATTTGAGCAAATGGAAGATTTTAAAGCAGATGCTTATTTCTTATCAAATGGACCAGGAGATCCAGAACCATTAATAGCAGCACAAACATTAGCAAAAGAAATAATTAAAAGAGATTTACCATTATTCGGAATTTGTTTAGGGCATCAAATTATAGCATTAGCAAATGGCATAAAAACCTATAAAATGCATAATGGTCATAGAGGAATAAATCATCCAGTAATTAACCTTAGAACAGGAAAAGGAGAAATAACATCACAAAATCATGGTTTTGTAGTTGATAAAGAGCAAGTAGAAAAACATGCCGACTTAGAGATAACACATCTTCACTTAAATGATAATACACTGGCAGGAATGCGTATGAAAAACAAAAATTGTTTTTCAGTACAATATCATCCAGAAGCAAGTCCAGGGCCACATGATTCATCGTATTTGTTTGATGAATTTATAAATAATATTAGTAAATAAATAATGTAGATACGGTATTCGTATCAAATAATAAACGACAAGATGAGTATAATAATAGAGGTACACGCAAGACAAATTTTCGATTCAAGAGGGAATCCAACGGTAGAAGTAGATGTAATAACAGAAAACGGTGTATTAGGTAGAGCAGCAGTACCATCAGGGGCATCCACAGGAGCGCATGAAGCGGTAGAGTTAAGAGATGGAGGTAGTGACTATATGGGTAAGGCAGTATTAAATGCAGTTAAAAATGTAAATGATATTATTGCAGAACGATTGGTGGGTTATTCGGTATTTGAACAAAATGCAATAGACCAGATAATGATTGATTTAGATGGGACACCAAATAAAGCAAAATTAGGAGCAAACGCAATACTAGGAGTTTCATTAGCAGCAGCAAAGGCAGCAGCAAATGAAATGAATATGCCATTGTATAGATATATTGGAGGTGTAAGCGCAAATACGTTGCCAGTACCAATGATGAATATTGTAAATGGAGGATCGCATTCAGATGCACCAATAGCATTTCAAGAATTTATGGTAATGCCAGTAGGTGCTAAGAATTTTACAGAAGCATTGAAAATGGGATCAGAAATTTTCCATAATTTAAAATCTATTTTAAAAGAAAGAGGATTGAGCACTGCAGTTGGAGATGAAGGAGGATTTGCACCAACCTTTGGAGGAACTGAAGATGCATTAGATACAGTTTTAAAAGCAATTGAAAAAGCAGGATATAAAGCAGGGTCAGAAATTATGTTGGCATTAGACTGTGCAGCATCAGAATTTTTTGTTGATGGAAAATACGATTATACAAAATTTGAAGGGGAAGGAGCAGCAATACGTACATCCGAAGAACAAGCAGATTATTTAGCAGAACTAGCAACAAAATATCCCATAATTTCTATAGAAGATGGAATGGATGAAAATGATTGGAAAGGTTGGAACTATTTAACCGACAAAATAGGAGATAAAGTACAGATTGTAGGAGATGATTTATTTGTAACAAATGTAGAATTATTGCAAAGAGGTATTAATGAGAATTCAGCCAATTCAATATTGATAAAATTAAATCAAATTGGAACACTTACAGAGACAATTGCAGCAGTTAATATGGCAAAAAATGCAGGTTATACATCTGTAATATCGCATAGATCAGGAGAAACTGAAGATACAACTATTGCAGATTTAGCAGTAGCATTAAATACAGGTCAAATAAAAACAGGATCCGCATCACGAACAGATCGTATTGCAAAATATAATCAATTATTAAGAATAGAAGAAGAATTAGGAGATATGGCATATTATCCTAAAAGGAAGGCTTTTAAAATTCAAAATTAATTAAAATATTTGTGTAACTTTGGTAGCTCAAAGAAAAGAAGTGATTTTTATCAGAAATTTCTTAAATAATCATCATCATCTTTACATTAAATAAAAATAACAATAAAAAAAAGAATTATGTCCGAAATAGGAATATTTGAATTTCAAGGAAAAAGATATGAGTTTCCAGTTGAAGTAGGAAGTGAGAATGAAATAGCAATTGATATAAAAAAACTAAGAGGTTCTACTGGTGGAATAATAACATTAGACCCAGGATTTAAAAATACAGGATCGTGTAAGAGTGCTATTACATTTTTAGACGGAGAAAAAGGAATTTTGCGTTATAGAGGTTATTCTTTAGAAGATTTAGCAGAAAAAGCAAAATTTTTAGAAGTAGCTTTTTTAGTAATTTTTGGAGAATTACCAAATAAGAAAGAATTAGATCGATTTGAAAATACAATCAAATCACATACAATGCTAAATGAAGAAATGAAAGATATCTTAGATGGGTTTCCAAAAAATGCACATCCAATGGGTATTTTATCTTCGTTAACAGGAGCATTAACAGCGTTTAATCCAAAATCAGTAGATGTAAATGATGAAGAGGAAATGTACCAAGCTATTTGTTCAACAATGGCAAAAATACCAGTAATTGCAGCGTGGGCGCATAGTAAGAATTTAGGAAAACCTATGAACTATGCTCATAATGATTTTGATTATATAGAAAACATCTTGCAAATGATGTTTACAACGCGTAATGAAAGGTATAAAACAAACAAAGTAATAGTCGAAGCTTTAGATAATTTACTAATATTACATATAGATCATGAGCAAAACTGTTCAACATCTACAGTACGTATTGTAGGTTCGTCACATGCAGGTTTATTTGCCTCAATATCAGCAGGTGTTTCTGCACTTTGGGGACCATTACATGGTGGAGCAAATCAAGCAGTAATAGAAATGTTAGAAGAGATTATTGCAGATGGAGGAGACGTTGAAAAATTTATTAATAAGGCAAAAGATAAGAGCGATCCATTTAGATTAATGGGTTTTGGGCACAGAGTATATAAAAACTTTGATCCAAGAGCATTAATTATAAAAAAGAGTGCCGATGCAGTATTAAAAGAATTAGATGTTAACGATCCAACATTAAAAGTAGCAAAACATTTAGAAGAGGTAGCACTTAGTGACCCTTATTTTATAGATAGAAAATTATTTCCAAATGTAGATTTCTATTCGGGAATTATATATAGAGCATTAGGGATACCAGTAGAAATGTTTACCGTAATGTTTGCAATAGGACGTTTGCCAGGTTGGATAGCACAATGGAGAGAAATGCGATTGAACAATGAACCAATAGGACGACCACGTCAGTTGTATGTAGGAGAAAATCAAAGAGATTTTAAACCAGTAGAAAAAAAATAAAAACAAAATAAATGTCATTTGAACACGATTTAAATGGCATTTTTTAATTAAAAGAATTGTGAAGTCAATTAAAATTATAAAAAACAGATCCGATGTTGGAGCAGGAACAAGAGGTTCTGATATGGGAATTGATGCAATAGAAATTGCAGCAATAAATAAGAAGAATAATTATTTTGATAATTATGAGTTTGAAGATGTAGAAACAGAAAATGAATCGGTATATAACAAAGTAAATAATTCTTTTGCAAAGCGTATAGATAGCGTATTACACCAATGTATGCGTTTAAGTAATCATGTGAAAGTAAATTTACAAGAAGGAATTTTTCCAATAGTATTATCAGGCGATCATTCATCTGCATTAGGAAGTATAAGTGGTGTAAAAGCGGCATATCCAACAAAAGAAATAGGAGTAGTTTGGATTGATGCACATGCCGATATACATTCGCCATATAGTTCACCATCAGGTAATATACATGGTATGCCATTGGCAGCCGCATTAGCAGATGATAATTTAGATTACGAAATAAATGATGTGTCTAGAGAAACAGGAGAGCTTTGGGGAAGAATGAAGAATGTTGGAGTACCGGTAACTAAATTATTACCAGAGAATTTAGTTTATTTTGGTGTAAGAGATACTGAGGAACCAGAAGATAAACAGATAGAAAAACTAAATATAAAAAATTATAAAGTTGATGAAATCCGTTTTCGAGGATTGCAGATTTGTGTTGATGAAGCAATAGAAAAATTATCGAATTGCGATGTAATATACATATCGTTTGATGTAGATAGTATGGATTGCGATTTAATTTCTTACGGAACAGGGACGCCAGTAGCAAAAGGATTTGATGAATATGAGATAATTAATATTATAAATCAGTTTATAGAGACTAAAAAAGTAGTTTGTATAGAATTTGTAGAAGTTAATCCGTTATTAGATTTAAAAGGAAATAAAATGGGAGAAACAGCTTTTGAAATTTTAGACGAAATTACAAAGACAGTAAAAAAGTATAATTTATAGTAGCTACTTATTAAATGCTAAAAAAAACTTTTATTACCTTAGTGAAAAACTATTCTAATGATGTTTCAGTTATAGAAAAACTGTGGAATGAAATAGAATTTAATTATTCAAAAAAGAAAAGATATTATCACAACCTTTCGCATTTAAAAAACATAGTAGATGAATTACAAAAAGTTAAAAATGAAATAAAAGATTGGGATATAATATTGTTTTCAGTTTACTATCATGATATTATTTATAGCATATATAAAAAAGATAATGAGATGAGAAGTGCAGTATTAGCACAAAAAAAATTAAAGAGTTTATCAATAGAACCAAATAGAGTAATACAATGTTATAAACAAATTGAATCAACAAAATATCATAAGGTTAGTAACGATATGGATACAAACTATCTTATTGATACTGATTTATCAATTTTGGGAATGGATGAAATAAGATATTCCGAATATGTAGCACAAGTAAGGAAAGAGTATATAATATATCCTAAAATGATATATAATAAGAATAGAATAAAAGTATTAAAAACTTTTTTGAGGAAGCCGAAAATTTATAATACCGTATATTTCTTTGATAGATATGAGCAACAAGCAAGGAAGAATATGGAAAATGAAATAAAAATATTAAAAAAATGAGTCAAATAACAGATACAGTATTAATGGTAAGGCCAGTATCATTTAGAATGAATGAAGAAACGGCAGTAAATAATCATTACCAGAAAAAGACAAAAGCACTACCAAAAACGATACAAACAAAGGCATTAAAAGAATTTAATGATTTAGTAAGTAAACTAGAAAAAACAGGAGTTAATGTACTAGTAGTAGAAGATACAAAAAAAACAGACACACCAGATTCAATATTTCCAAATAATTGGATATCATTTCATGAAAATGGTATTGTGTGTATGTACCCAATGTTTGCAAAAAATAGACGATTAGAACGTAGAGTTGATGTCTTAGAAATTATAGAAAAACAAGGGTTTAAAATAGAGAATGTTATTGATTATACTGAGGCTGAAGAAGAAGACTATTTTTTAGAAGGTACAGGTAGTATGGTTTTAGACAGAGAAAACAATATAGCATATTGTGCATTATCGCCAAGATCAAGCGAAGGATTATTTATAGAATTTTGTGAAGATTTAGAATACACACCAGTAGTATTTAGAGCAAATCAAACAGTAAATGGAAAACGAAAACCAATATACCACACTAATGTAATGATGAGTGTTGGCGAAAAATTTGCCATAATATGTTTACAAACAGTTAATGATAAAAAACAAAAAAAGCACTTGGCAGAAGTATTACAAGATTCAGGAAAAGAAATAATTAATATTACTGAAGAACAAGTAGCAAACTTTGCAGGAAATATATTACAAGTACAAGGAAAAGATAAAAAGTATATTGTAATGAGTAAAACAGCATATAAAAGTTTGAGCAAAG
>Ga0256840_1001730_pt1 | contig 20102 bp, 19 predicted proteins | sample 355202metaG_FD_185969 | JGI IMG/M metagenome (GOLD analysis project Ga0256840, IMG submission 185969) | Hydrothermal vent microbial communities from Mid Atlantic Ridge, Atlantic Ocean - 355-202 | ecosystem: Environmental > Aquatic > Marine > Hydrothermal vents | place: Atlantic Ocean: Mid...
GCTCTTTGATACATACAAACAACGCTTATCTCGAAAACAAGCTTAACAGACTTTTGAATCCACATTTTACTTAATCGTTACACCCCATTACTTTATGCACACGGTGAAGAATAAAAAATCCTTCCCTAAGGAAGGAACCCCAAAGAATTGTGCCAACAACTATGATTATACTTTTTTCTTTGAACTTATGTATTCATCTATAGCCTGAGCAGCACGTTTGCCAGCACCCATAGCGAGGATGACTGTTGCCGCACCAGTAACTATGTCACCACCAGCATAGACTCCTTCAACAGAAGTTTTGCCCGTTTCAGGATCTGCTTCAATATATCCACGCTTGTTCAATTTCAATTCAGGGAATGCGTTTAAAAGTACTTTGTTTGAAGTTTGTCCAATAGCTTCTATTACCATGTCAGCCTCGATCGTAAATTCGCTATTTTCTATTGGTATCGGTCTACGTCTACCCGAGGCATCTGGCTCACCAAGCCTCATTTTTATACATCTTACAGCGGTAACATTTCCATTCTTATCCTCTATATATTCTACGGGAGATGTAAGCCAATGAAATTCTATTCCCTCTTGTACAGCATGGTGATATTCTTCAATTCTCGCTGGCATCTCCTTTTCACTTCGTCTGTAAACGATCATAGATTTCTCAGCTCCAAGACGAAGTGCAGAACGAGATGCATCCATAGCAACATTACCCGCTCCAACAACTATAACACGTTTGCCAATTCTTATTGGAGTATCATATTTAGGAAATTCGTACGAATGCATAAGATTAATACGCGTTAAAAATTCGCTGGCCGAGTAAACACCGTTAAGATTTGTACCAGGAACATTCATAAATCTCGGAGTTCCTGCACCAGTACCTATGAAAATTGCGTCATATTCCGATCTCAACTCCTCAATCGTGATCGTTTTACCAATTACAGCATCTTTTTCTAATTCTACACCGAGCTCTTTTATCGCATTGATTTCTCGCTCAACAATAACCTTTGGAAGACGGAACTCTGGGATGCCATACATCAAAACACCACCTGGTGCATGAAGAGCTTCAAATATCTTGACTTGATATCCCCTCTTGGCCAAGTCTGCGGCAACGGTTAAGCCAGACGGGCCAGATCCCACTACGGCAACTTTTCCTTTTTCACTTTCTTCAACTCTTTCAGGAGGCCTTTCTATTTCCTCATGAGAAGCTGCCCAGTCGGCAACAAATCTTTCAAGTTTTCCTATCGCAACAGGTTCATGATCTTTCATAAGGCCAACCGTACATACCCCCTCACATTGACTTTCTTGAGGACATACGCGTCCGCAAACTGCTGGAAGATTGTTGTAATTCTTGAGTATCTTTATGGATTCGCTCAAATTTTGCTTTCTCAATGCCAATATAAAGCCAGGAATGTCAATACTTACAGGGCATCCAGCAATGCATGGATGAGTTGGACACTGTAAACATCGATTGGCTTCCGTTATGGCTTCTTCAAGGGTATAACCAAAGACAACTTCTTTAAAATTGTGAATTCTTTTCTGAGGTTCTTGCTCGGCAATTGGAGTTTTTTTGTTTGGTATTTTCAAAGCCACGATGTTTCACCTACCTCTGATAAGTATTTTTCCAAGGATATCTTTTCTTGTTCTTTATATTGTTTAAGGCGCGTCATCAGTTCGTCCCACATCACCCCATGGCCATCAAATTCTGGTCCATCGACACAAGCAAATTTGATATTTCCATTAACCGTCACTCTACACGCGCCACACATACCAGTGCCGTCTACCATAATTGGATTAAGAGAAACCCATATTGGAATTCCCAAATCTTTGGCTGTCAACGCGGAAAATTTCATCATTATAGTTGGTCCGATAGCCCATGCATGATCAATGTGTTCACCACGATTCACGACCGTTTTCATTCCATCAGTAACAACACCTTTGATTCCCTCGGAACCGTCATCAGTTGTGATAATGAGTTCGTCAGAATATCTGGCACATTCCTCTTTCATAATAACAAGATCAGATGTTCTTCCACCAAGTATCGTTATGACTTTGTTTCCCAAGTGCTTGAGTTCCCTGATTATTGGAAAGAGAGCGGCAATTCCAACTCCACCTCCAATCATCATGACTGTTCCATGTTTTTTCACTTCACTTGGAGTTCCCAAGGGTCCTACCACATCGCTGAGAGTATCACCAACATTCATCGCGGCCATCTCATAGGTAGTTTTCCCTACAGCTTGGAATATGAGCCTTATTTTGCCATTTTCTCTGTCAAAATCTGCCACCGTGAGAGGTATTCTTTCACCTTTTTCATTAGTTCTTATAACGACAAATTGCCCGGGTTTAACGCGAACTGCCACTCTCGGAACATTAATCCACATGTCGTATTCTTTTGGGGCTATACGCTCCTTTTTAAGGATTTCAAACATTCAGGTTCCTCCTTTATTTCTGTGATGCGAGGTATAAATCCACGCCTTTTGCAGCGCGTTGTCCCGCTCCTATTGCACTTATTATATCCTGTCTTCTGTTTGAAAGATCGCCTCCGAAAAATAATCCTTTAATATTAGTTCTTCCATAATCATCAACCGGAACACGTTTTCCATCAAAGCCTATCTTTTTTTGTATATCCTCTGGCAAGAAATCGAGATTTGGATGTTGTCCTATAGCAGCTATAACGTAATCGGCTTTGATTTTTTTGCGTGGTGAGTTATCATCCACAACAGGTCTTGGCCTCCCACCTTTCGGATCCGGAACGAGTGAAGCTACGGCGTATTCAAATTCCTCAACAGATTTTTCCCCGTAAATTTTAAGTGGAACTCCAGCTTCGACGACTCTTATACCTTCTTCTTGAGCTTCCCTTATTTCTTCAGGATCTGCGGGCATATCTACAATCCTTCGTCTGTAAACAATTGTAACGTCAGCTCCAAGTCTTACAGATGATCTCGCAACGTCCATAGCTACATTTCCACCACCTATGACTACCATTTGCTTGCCTTCGAGATCAGGAGCCTTTTCTTCATTAACAAGTCTCATAAAGGTTAATCCTTGCATTACTCCCGGAAGATTCTCTCCTTCTATTCTCAATGTCAGGGGCTTAGAATTTCCGGTTCCAACAAACACGGCATCATAGTCTTTCAACAACTCACCAAACAAGATATCTTTACCTATTCTTACATTTGTTCTCAGTTCTATTCCCAAATTGAGAATTGCATTTATATCCTTCATGAGTTCTTCTTTTGGAAGCCTATATTTGGGAATCCCCCACATCATGGCACCACCAGGTTTCTTTTCAGCTTCATATATCGTGACATCATATCCCAACCGTTTGGCATAATATCCAAATGAAAGTGACGCTGGTCCTGCACCTACAGCGGCAAGTTTCTTTCCGTTCGATTTCGCCGGTCGAATGTTCAATGCTTCTCTATAATCATCAACATTGGAGGCTGAGTAAGCCTTTAGCCATCGGATTGCCAGTGGCTCCCCTTGAATTCCCACAACGCATGCTTCTTCACACTGATGAGTACAAACTTCTCCACATATTAGTGGTAACGGATTACGTTTGTATACCCAATCAAGAGACTCTTTTGGATCACCTTTAGCTATTGCACTTATATACTCGGGAATGTGAAGCTGATTTGGACATGCCTCAACACAAGCTCCACATCCCAAACAACGTGAGGCTTCCCTTTCTGCTTCTTCTCTTGAATACGTGTGAACGAACTTGGCAAATGAGAGTTTTCTTTCATTTGCTGGTTCCACTCTTGGATCCGTTCTATCAAAATCTATCGTTTTGTTGAGAAGATCACCTTCAAGCCTTACATAACCTGGATTGTCAGAATGCGTTAAGTCCGGCCTCCACACAAAGTTTTTGGCAACTGTTTCAGGCTCTTCTTCGACAGCGATTGACAGATCCGGATGAAAAGTGTGAATATATTCTCGGGACATTTGCAAAGAACCAGTTGGACAGATATCCACACACTGTGCACAAAAACAGCATCTTCCGTAATCTATTATTGGCCTATATTTTTTTGCGAATTTTCTTTTTGGTTCAACGTTTTCATCTTTAACCATGGTTATTGCACTCGCTGGACAAACAGCAGCACAATTTCCGCATCCTATGCATTTTTCAAGGTCGTTGGTGTGAAAGCCACGATAAGTTGGCGAATTCCCTTCAATTGGAAATACCTCAAGATCTTCTTTAGGATAACGTACCGTGTGCGGTTTTTTGAAAAGATATTTGAGCGCACTGATTGGCACCAATCCATTTCTCTTCGCGTCTATCGTCATTTTGCCGTCACCTCATCTATCAAAATCTGGAGGACAGATATCCATCGTATGTATCCACACGGGTACATCCTCAATTCTCATACCAACCATGGCTTTTTGAGCGTAAAAAAGACTTACAGAGTACGATGGTCCCCTTACATACACCCTGTAAGGTTTAACATCTCCATTAGAAACTAAATAGTATCCAAATTCACCTTTTGAAGATTCAACTTTTGAATAATAAGCACCAGCAGGTACTCTAAATTGAAATGGATTGGGAATTTTTACTCTATGTGGACCGTCTGGAATTTGCTTTATACACTGTCTAAGAATCTTGATTGATTCTGCCATTTCGTATCTACGTTGCAAAGCCCTTGCAAAAGCATCTCCATCTCCCGTTATTGGTATATCAAAATCGAGTTCATCGTAAACGAGATAAGGCTGCGCTTTTCTAATATCCCATTTAACACCAGAAGCTCGAAGATTAGGACCTGTTATCCCGTTTTCTATGGCATCTTCTGCGGAAAGATAGCCAACACCTTTGGTTCTTCTTTGAATAATGGGATTCTTAAATATTAATTTGTCATACTCTGGAAGTCTTGACTCAAAATAATCTAACAATTCGCTAAGCTTATCGAGCCATCCTTCAGGAATGTCGTTCTTTACTCCCCCAGGATATTGATATATGTGATAGACACGCCCTCCAGTTAACCATTCGAACAAATCGAGTATATAATCACGGTCTCCAAACGCCCAATTTGGTGCTGTATAAAGACCTGTAGCCCCTCCAAGACCTCCGAAACCGAAAAGGAAGGCTCCCATCCTTGCGAGTTCGAGGACAATCACGCGGATGTACTGAGCACGTTTTGGTACTTCTATACCAGCAAGATGCTCAACACCCATACAATAAGCAACTTCATTTATGTCGGGCTCTGGCACGCATATTCTCGGAATGAGTGCAAGATTCTGTGTCCAAAGTCTTCTTTCCATGAGTTTTTCAAATCCACGATGAAGAAGCCCAGGGTCTGGCGTCACTTGGGCAACTTTATGCCCATCCATGTCTAAAACGTATGAAAAATTACCTTCTATACCTGGATGATTTGGACCTATGAAAAGTTCATATGTTTTGTACTTACTTTTACTCGATACGTTCAGGGGTCTCAATTCCATGAGTCTCATCCTCCTTGAATTCGAAGAGTTCTTGAGAGTAGGCCAACGTGTCAAAGTCCTTTCTCAAAGGTGGTGTATCCAACCAATTCTCAAGGAAAAAGGGTTCAAGATTTGGATTTCCAACGAACTTAACACCAAAAAATTCATGTATCTCACGTTCATAAACTTGACAGAGTTCCCATAGTTGCATCATGGAGTCCATGATCGGTTTGACACGCGAAATTCTGGTTTTTACAAGTGCTTGAATGGCTTCTCCATACGATTGAAGATTGTACACAAGTTCAAACTCCCCATCGTCGATCCAATCAACACACGCAAGACCCATGAAAGCTCTGAATCCAGCAGATTTCAAATATGAAAGTATCTCTGCCACTCTCTCTTTAGGTACTGTTACTTCGAATTCCCATTTCCCAAGTGGCTTTGCATCCAAACCCATGGAGTTTAACTTTTCTACAAAGTCAAGCACTCTTGGTCACCTCTTCTGCTTTCCTTAAAACCGGTTCAGTTCGCCTAAAAACTCTGTCCTGATTGGCTTTATACCAATCGTAATTTTTAATATACTTCTCATATCCTTTGGCTTCACCCTTTTGAACCATTTTCTTCAACTTTCCAAAGGCATCAAGAATCGCTTCTGGCCTGGGCATACATCCAGCAATGTAGAGGTCTACTGGTATGTACTTATCGAGATTTTGAATCACACCATACGAATCCCAGTAAATCCCACCATTTATCGTACAAGAGCCAAATCCAAGAACCCATTTAGGAGCGGACATTTGTTCGTATGTGTAAACTACCCTCTTAAGTGTTTTTATTGATAAGTACCCAGTTATTAACAATATATCTGCCTGTCTCGGAGTAGCCATAGGGATTATTCCAAATCTTTCCATATCCCATCGTGAAGTCATAGTAGGTGGTAATTCTATGGCTCCACAACCAGTACAATAATGAAGCATCCACATTGATCTTCCCCTAAAATAGTTGACTAACTCGTCCCATTCCGACATCTTTGAAAGCACCTCCTCAAAGCACCACGATGAGCGCTTGAACTATACCTAACAGGAGCGGAACCTTCCACATAAAGCTCACGCCATCTTCAATTTTGAAGCGTGGAAAGATTGCGTTAACCAGTAATGCTAAGAAATACAATTCAAATTGTTTAATTACGAATATCCAAACGTTAGAACCTCCACCAAGAAACAGATCGACCATTATTCCTGTCTCGAGAAAAAGCCCAATGGAGTGTTGAAGCATTCCGAATCCGAGATATTTTCCACCCATTTCTACCATTGGCCCGGATGCTATCTCAGCCGGTGCTATGGCCATATCGAAAGGTGCTTCTCCAAGCATTCCCTGAAGTGCAATTTCAGCAGCAACAAATCCAAAGGGAAGTTTAACCAGATTCCAATTCATGAATCCACCACTCTGAGCAGCCACTATATTTGTTAGAGATCCTGTATGAGCGAAAAGGTAAACCGAGAATATCACTGCTGCAAATGGAACTTCGTATCCCATCGTCAACGTTAAAGCTCTTGCTATTCCTACCGTAGCGTTCGGGTTTCCAGACGATGAAACTCCCATCGCCATTCCGAGATAAGCCATTGTCATCAAATAGAGAATCATTATGAGACTCGAATTGTGTGGAAAGATGTTGATCTGACCCATAGGCAAGAAAACCACAGCAGCCAACAGGGCCGAAAATCCTGCGATAAGTCCAAGATCAAATGTGAAACCATGACTTATGGACTTTTTAGACAATAATTTGAAAAGATCGATAAAATTTTGAACAAACGGCGGACCGTACCTGCGATGAATTCGCGCTGTAATTTTTCTTCCAATTCCTACAAATAAAAGTCCAATAGATATGGAAAGAGCTCCAGCGCCAATCCCTTGAATGAGTTTTAAAAGAACAATCATGCCATCCACCCCGCAATCACGAATATAATCAAACCAACTATGGCAAAGAAGGCATACATTTGCGCATTTCCAACGAATATCTCCTTGATCGCTGATCCTGTGGCTTTGGTCCAATCTCCTATTCCTCTGAAGAAACCATCTATCTTTATCCTGAAAAATGGCACAAAGAGCTTCTCAACAGGTTGATAGAAGTTCCAGCTGAACTGGTAAGTCTCAGGTGTTAAACCCCAATCTTCTGGGATCTGTCCAGCTGTGTAATTGTCTGTTTGAGACACATTTTTATGCTCTGCCGAAACGTAAAACAGTATGAAACCAAAGATGAAACTCACCACTAACGACCAACCAATTAGAGGCATATACACATTCGAAAACATGCCAGCAACATATCCATTAGCCATGACTGGCAATGGCTTAAGTCCCATTGATTTAACTATGGCACCGATGGGTTTGAGAATGTAACCCGGTTGGACACCAAAAAATATCATTGCGATCATCAGAAAAGCTTCCACAATTTGACCCACTATCGGAACTTCTTTTACACGTTCATAATCGTGCGAAAGCTGCCCCAGAAAAATTGAATGGAAAGCCTTGAACAGGTACATGAATGCTCCCGTTGATGCAAGGAAAAGAAGTATGGTGGCAAAGATCAAATGTTGCTTGATCATTGCCTGGTAAACCAACCATTTCGATCCAAATCCGTTGAATGGAGGAATCCCGGCAGCTGATGCTATTCCGACAAAGAAGGTGAAGAACGTGATTGGCATTTTCTTCCACAATCCACCCATTTCACTGAGTTTTGATGTCCCACTTCTTGATATAACAGCTAAAAGCGTTATGAACAAAGCACCTTCGAACAAAAGATGATTGAAAGCATGATATATTCCGGCAGTAATACCTACTGGAGTAAAAAGCGCTATGGCAGCTACCACGTATCCAAGATTACTTAAAGAGGAGTATGCAAAGAGTTTTTTAACATCATCTTGAAAAATAGATAGTACGGTTCCGACTACGGCTGTGATAACTCCAAACCACAAAAATATGTAATTTGTCCATGGAACTCCGAAAGCGGTTGGAAATCCCTTTTCCAGTAAACCAAGAGGCAAGAACAACAACATCCCGTAAACACCATACTTACTCATGGCCGCAGAAAGAAATGGAGTAAAGGCATCTGGTGAATAAGCATAGGCAAGTGGCACCCACGTATGAAATGGAAAAATCCCAGATTTTATCATAAAAGTCATGAAGAAGAGGGAAACTATTCCAAGCACCCACCACGGATGTCCACCAATTATAGATGAAAGATAAGCTATGTTAGCTGATATTGAAAAAGTTCCGGTAAGCCTCCAGAGTATGAAAATCCCAAAGAGCATCGAATATGAACCAGCCACACTCATCATCGCATAATAGAGGGCAGCATGTCTGGATTTCTCTTTCTCTCTTCCTCCCAAAACCGATACAACTGATGCCCATCCCATCAGTTCCCAGGCAAAGAAAAACCCGATCATGTCGTTGGACATGAAAATCCAATTGTTAGCCGCGAGTACCAAAAGAAGAAGAAATCCCTTCATTCTGGAATTATCGATCAGCGAATAGAAGGCAAGCACAGTACCAAAAGCTATACTTATATAAAGCATAAATATTGAAAGATGACTCACATTTAGAGTCAAGTTTAGCGTTGTTCCCAGAAACTTAAGAGTCCAAGAATAAGATTGCCCAACATGTGCTAAAAAGAGCACGAACAGCGTAGTGGCAAATGTCAAAAATGTGATAAGTCTATCAAGAAATTTGTATCGAACAACTACTGCAGTAACTGCCGATCCAATCAAAGGCATGGCAACAAGCCAGATGAGATTTGTATTCATGTCATCATCCCCTCATTAATGTGCTGCTATCGTCGGTATGACGTTGAGCACGTAGCCAGTCATTTTGTGAGTAAACTCTCCAGCTGATTGCATTGAAAAGCTGCCAATAAAGTTAGGATATATACCTATCGCAACAATAACAACAGCGAGAATAAAGATCGGTATGGCTGGAGAGAGATTAACTCTGATCTTGGGTTCCTTTATCGAAGTAGAAGAAAAGATATACGTAACGATCCTCAAATAATAGAAAGCTTCAACAACTGACGCAAAGAGAATAAGACCTATAACAAAGTCATACCATCCTCCTCTTTGAATGGAAGCTCCAACTATCGCAAATTTTGACCAAAAACCTGCAAAAAGTGGAAATCCAAGCATGCTAAAAGCCCCAATGGTAAAAGCTAAAGAAAGAAATGGACTTCTTCTCCACAAACCTTTGAAATCCTCAATTCTTTCCCCCAAACCAGATCCTACTAAAACACCAACTATAAGGAAAAGCATGCTCTTAGCGATCGAGTGATTTACGAGTTGAAAGATCCCACCGTACACGCCAAGTTTGCTTCCAATAGAAAATCCAGCGGCAACAAGTCCCATCTGTGCCATAGAAGAATACGCAAGCATCTTTTTCACATTCTTTTGTACGAGTGCTGAAAGCTCTCCAATGATAACCGTTGCTGTTGCAAGTATGGCTACCACGGTCATCAAATCGAGTTTCCCATAAGTGAAAACATATGTTCCATCCCTACCCAAAACCGTCATAACTATTCTAAAAAGTGCATAAACACCGGCTATAGCACCTACTCCACTTAAAGCTGCAGATATTCCATTAACAGCTCCTGTATAAGTATCTGGTACCCATCCATTGAATGGAAAAAGCTCAGCTTCAACCGCTAAACCAGAAATGAGCAGAATTCCAGCAAAGGTTAGAAGACCGGGCGTAGTTTGATTGATTCTTGCTGCAATTTCTGCAATGTTCAAAGTTCCAAGCTGTGTGTAAATCAACATCACACCCAAAAGATACAAAGTCGAACCTATAGAACTTACAACCAAAAATTTAAATGCCCCTCCAAGTGCTCTTCTTCTTGGCCCATAAGCAACAAGTGCATAAGAAGATACTCCTGTTATTTCCATAAATATAAAGAGGTTGAAAATGTCTCCCGTGAGTACCATACCACTTGCCCCAGCTATAAACATCAAAAATAGAACACTAAAACGGGTAACATCTCCCAATTTTATTGCCCAAAGATTGTATATGGCTATGAGTAATCCTATTAGAGATATGACTGAAACCAAAAATGCAGCTACTGGACCAATATAAAGATTTTCACCAAATGGTGGAACCCAATTTCCCATAACGACCACAGTGGGATATTTGTGGGCAAGAAGTATGTAAAGACTAAATGTTGCGTTAAATCCTATGGTGAAAAGCGCAACCCACTTCGTTAACTGCTTTGAAACGAACCCAAACAGTGGTATTGAGAAAGCGAAGAGCAGTGGAACAGCTATTAGCAGTGCTGCATTGTTGAATATGCTCATTTTTCCGCCTCCTTAATCTTTCTAACATCCAGTGTCCCATATTTTTCAAATATCTTTATGCCTATTGCCAAAGCAAGAGCTGTTGTTCCAAGTCCTATAACTATTGCAGTCAGTACGAGGGATTGAGGAAGTGGATCGGCTGTTACAACCTTTCCGTTAACCATAAGATGATTAGTCGCCGTATATATCGGCATCACCGCGTTTGGATGCCAAGCTATCGCCACCATAAAAAGATTTGTTCCACTTTCTATGATGTTTAAACCAACTATGATTCTGAAAATGTTCTCTTTAGTTAAAACTATATAAAGGCCAACTCCTACTAAAGAGAGAGAAGCTATAAAATATATCCAATTCTGAAGGAACTCTTGCATCATGACCACTCCTCTTCAGTATCGGTGATCATGGTATCTACCATTGCTGCCAATTCAGCCCCGACTTTCATACCTATCGCTATGTAAATAAGTGCGACAAAACCTGCGCTGTACAGATTACCGACGATACCGGTTGGTAAGAAATTAGCAAGGAAAGAATTTACACTGAACAAACCAATTAGACCTATAATCACGAACGCTATTCCGGAAAGAGCCTCAAAACTTTTTAAGCCTGCATGGTTCGGATTGTATCCGCGTTTTCCCAAAAAAAGCCCGAGTATTCCAGATGCTATCACAGTTCCTCCAGGGAATCCCCCTCCAGGTGTGAGATGTCCGTGAACAAATATGTAAATCCCAAACAAAAATATAATCGAAAACGCTATTCTCGTGCCGACATACATTATCAAACTTGGTTCGGTCTTCTTCTTTTTCTCTTTTCTTGGCTTTCCGAATAGAAGCATCATAACTCCACTAACAGCAAGAAATAACACTGTAACTTCGCCAAGAGTATCAAATCCACGATAATCTACAACTATAGATGTGACAACATTGGCTGCTCCATCTTCAAGATTGGCTGTTTTCTTAAACTCAATTGGAGTGTAAGCCACATCCGTTCTCAAAGGCTTCATACCTTTAGCAAAGAAGCTCCCGGAATCAAGCAATTTTGTGGCAGTTCTCACATTCTTCAAAATGTAGAGTCTCGAGACCCTACCATTAACATTTACACTCCACCCTTTGGGCATCTCGATAAAAGCTAAAAAGAAACCAACTATCAAAATCGCAACGGCGGAAAGTGCAAAAATTTTTTTGAAAAGTTCGGGAGTATCACTCCTCATCTTTGGTCTCTCCCTTCTTCACCCTTTTAAGGGCTATTACGAATATAGCAGTTGAGAGTCCTGCTCCTATAGCAGCTTCAGTGATCGCAACATCCGGTGCTTGCAAGAAGAAAAACAAACCCGAAACTCCCAAACTCACCAATCCCATGGCAATGATCGAAGAGAGCAACTTTTTAGAAAAAACAGCTATCAAAGAGGTTATGATTACTGCAATTACCACGATAGTAGCGACATATATTATCATTTCTCTTCACTCTCTTCATAAATTGTTAAATGTCTTTTGGCACACTCATCTGGATCTGTTCCAGGATACGGCTTAACCCCAGCTCTGTACGATGCGCGCGCTACAGCATGGCTGGATATCGGGTTTGTCATTAAAAGAAATATGGCTAATGCTGCAGCAAATGGAAGCCATCCCTTTGCGAGTAATCCAACTCCGATAGAAGTTGAAACAACTCCAAGCGTGGTTGCTTTGGTTCCCGCCTGAAGTCTGTTAAACAAATCCGGAAGCCTGAAAATCCCAAGCGCTCCGAGAAAAAGAAAAAAAACGCCCACTGAGACAAGTACTACTCCAAGCCACCCAAGTACTGCATCAAGCATTTCAAAGCCCCCTTTCGAGATAACGAGCTATGACCAGGACGCCGAGGAAAGAGAGAATGGCATAAACCATGGCAACACTTAAAAGCACAAATTGGAAGAAGAAAAGTGCAAGTATTACCCAAAATCCCGTTGTGATAGTCGTCCAGGTGTCAAGACCTACCACTCTGTCTGAATTAGTTGGGCCTATCACTGCCCTTAATGTGGCAAGTATCATCGCTGTCGAAATCACGATAAACCATATGGCCCATATCGCTGTCGGAATCTCAATTCTCATTTGAACATCGCCTCTAAAATTCTTTCAAATTTGCCAGCAATTTCGCGTGTTGCGCCCTCTACATCTTTGGCTTTCACGGTTATCCAATGAATGTAAAGATAGTTATCTTCAACGTCGAGAGAAAGCGTACCGGGTGTAAGAGTAATGGAATTTGCCAACCAAACCCGTGCAACTGGTGACTTTAGGTTCGTCTTGATCTTCACTATTCCAGGCTTTATTGGCATCCTTGGATTTAACACGATAGAAGCCACATGAATGTTAGCTTTGATCATCTCCCACGTAAAAACTGGCAGATACCAAAAGATCAGTATTCCCATCCTCTTGACATTTTTCACACCCGAAACACTCAATTGTCTGTACGAAAAGAACGCACCCAAAAACGCGATTACCGCTCCAGCTTCCCATTCTTGAATGGAGAACGGGTACGTCAGAACAATCCACAAAAAGAAGTAGATCAGAACCGCATAAAGATAACGGCTTGCTTTAGAACTTTCCACCCTTTCCACGTTATCACCTCATTTAATATTTGTGAAAAAGTTCTCATTAAAAAGCGAAAAAATATTCTTCATCTTTTCAATATTATACCCCTACCCCTTAGAGGTATGCAAAGCTTTTTTAGAAGATTGTGAAAATTTAATGTTACCGCGACAATCTTTTTGCATTTCGAAGAGTCATCAAATGAAACCTTTGTTCTGTTGTTCACTATGGCTGAATATATGTGAAACTTTTTTGTTAATCATCTGTAGTATCATACCTAAGTAAAACAAAGAAAGTAAGAACTCTGAAACGTGGAGGCGGTTTAAATTGGATGAAGATCAAAACAAAGAACTCAGCCAGTTCAGACTATCAATACTGGCAATTTTGGTCGGAGTTATAGCTGGTTTTGGAGCTGTAGCTTTCAGAACCTTGATTGCTATAATCCATAATGGAATGCTTCTCGGAAAATTTTCCATATTTTACGACGCAAATTTGCACACATCTCCAAGCCCTTGGGGAAAATACGTTATATTCGTTCCTGTATTGGGTGCATTAGGTGTGGCATTCTTAGTTAAAAACTTTGCACCAGAAGCTAAAGGTCATGGTGTTCCAGAAGTAATGGATTCTATATATTACGATAAAGGGAAAATACGACCAATTGTTGCAGTTATCAAGTCGCTCGCTTCTGCTTTATCTATAGGTAGTGGTGGATCCATAGGCCGTGAAGGTCCAATAATTCAAATTGGCTCATCTTTCGGTTCCACAATTGGTCAGCTGGTAAAAATGCCGGCATGGCAACGCATTACCCTGATAGCAGCAGGAGCAGGGGGAGGCATCGCGGCGACTTTTAATACTCCAATCGGCGGAGTCTTGTTCGCAATTGAACTGATGGTTCCTGAATTCAGCGTCAGGACTTTTATTCCAATTGCGATATCGACATCAACCGCTACTTTCATAGGACGTATTTTCTTTGGAGTCCATCCTTCATTTGTAATACCAGCATTTGCTGTTCCGGAAGATCAATTAACAAATCCATATGTACTAATAACTTATATAGGACTGGGTCTGATCGCCGGGGTGGTATCAGCCTTATTCATAAAATCCATATACGCCTTTGAAGATTTCTTTGATAAGATGAAGGGGAATTATTATACGCGTCATGCAATAGGAATGCTTGCAGAAGGTATCATAATATACATTCTTTTTACACAATTTGGTCATTACTACGTTTCTGGAGTTGGCTACAGTACTGTTCAAGACATTCTGATGGGAACTTTAGCCAATCCTTGGTTTTTACTTTTACTCGCTGGCCTTAAATTGCTCTCAACGTCCTTAACACTTGGTTCTGGGGCATCAGGAGGAATTTTTTCACCTGCACTTTTTATGGGAGGAGCTTTGGGAGGAATGTACGGATCTGTTTTACACCAACTATTCCCATCTTTTGTATCTAATCCTCCGGCTTTTGCAGTTGTTGGAATGGCAGGAATGATAGGAGGTGCTACTGGCGCAGCACTCACTGGCATCGTAATGATATTTGAAATGACTCGGAACTACAACGTTATAATCCCAATGATAATAACCGTTGCTATTGCAGATGGAGTTAGAAGGATTCTTTCGAAAGACAGCATATATACCAAAAAGCTCACTCGCCGTGGGCACATCATACCTGAGATTTTCCACATGAATATTCTTTTAGTAAAAAAGGTAAAAGATGTAATGGAAAAACGTGTAGTTGCTGTTCCAAAATCTATGACAATCGATCAATTCCTAAAAGACTATACCAAAACCGGCATCTTGAGTTTCATTATAACTGACGGGAATACGATCGTTGGTGTCGCCACTATGAAATACGTACTTCGTCAAATTGATAGAACCTTAAAAATGGAAGATGTGATGAGCCGAAAGTATGTAATTGTAAAAGAAGACAGCATGGTCTTCAATGTAGTTGCAAGAATGAGAGCTAAAAGGTGTCCAACCGCGCTTGTAACTTTGAACGGAAAGTGCGCATCAATTTCAGATGTAATAGGAATCGTCACAAAGGAAGAAATAGCTGAAGCTTCAGCAGCGCAGGTGGCGATGTTCACGGAATAACTCTTAATTGACATGACAATTAATAATTGATCGTAAGGGTGTACTAGAATGTCATCAATTGGGAATGGTGAATTGTTTTGTTAAAATTGAAAATTACGTTTATTTTCTTAGTGTTTTTGTTATCACTCAATGTTTCTTTACTTGCCACTCCCTGGGCTCTCGTACTTTCTGGCGGAGGAGCTCGGGGAGCATACGAAGCTGGAGTACTCAAAGCAATTGAAAAGTTAGACCTTAATGTAAAGGGAGTTTATGGCACATCTACTGGAGCACTGAACGGAGCTTTTTTTGTTCAAGGAGCAGTTGCTACTCTGTACAAAATGTGGCAAAATTTATCGCTTTCAAACATTGTGATGTTACCTTCCACTTTTTCTACGAATACCTCAAATTTTTATCTCGGTGCCATGCAACACATGTTAATGTCTAAAAGCTTCAGTGTCGAGCCACTTTATAATCTCATAAAAAAATCCTTAAATGAAAGCAAAATCCGTAAAAGCGGTATCGATTTTGGTTTGGTTACTTTTGATCTGTCCAATTTTGCTCCAGTGGAAATATATATATCCCAGATGCCAAAAGGATCTCTCATCGACTACCTTATGGCAAGTTCTAACTATCCACTCTTTCAAAGATGGACCATAAAGGGCAATACTTACATCGATGGTGGAGTTTACAACAATGCTCCAGTAAACATGGCACTATCAAAGGGATTCAAGAAAATTCTGTTGGTAGATGTCTCTGATGTTCCAATATTTTTACCTCATATTCCTCAGGGAACGACTTTAAAAATCGTGAAGCCATCCGGACCTCTTGGAAGTGTCATGGATTTTGTTCCTCAAAAAGAGATGTTATGGGAAAAAATGGGATATCTTGATACGATGAAAGCTTTTGGAAAATTCGTTGGACAAAATTATTACATATATCCATCCACGAAAAACTTTCTTATAGATAAAATGCTCAAAATGAATCGCAATGAGCTTGAAAAGATTGCTAAACTTATCGGAGCAAATATCGAAAATTGCACAAATGATTTCGCAGTTTATGAGCGCATCATCCCAAAAATCTTAGAAATGGTTCCTTCAACTTCTTTCACTTCACTGAACCTTTCATTGATGGAAACCACCGCAAAGTATCTTGGAATAAATCGTCTTACAGTATATACTCAAGAATCCTTATGCAAGGCGATTTCAAAAGCTACTTTACCCCCTGAAAATAGCTCATGGTTTCCCTTTGAAAGCATAAACCCAAAAGTGGCAATTTTGGTCTGGGAAATCTGCAAATGTTCTGTGAAATGATTCAGAAAGAGTCCTTGACCCTACCGTTAAAGAATCAGAGACTTCGAAAAAAATTACATGACCGCTTGCAAAGTGAAAAATAGATAAAATTCAATTACCCACATCAAACTGATGAGAACCAAAAGTTACAACTTCAATTATAAAACCAAATCTAAGCAAATCAAAGAAAATTCATTTTAATCAAGTGAAACCAATTTATTTTGGTTATAAACATTCCTAATCCTTCAAAATCAAGCTTGATCCTTAATTCTTTTTTGGGTATCATTTAAGTAAACGTTTACCTTAATTTTGCTTTTTGAGGAGGAAATACATCATGGATAAGATAAAAGTCGGCATCATGACTTTTTCAGACGGAAGACCAAAAGTTCATAACGAATTGTTAGAAACAAATAAAAGATTTCAATCTTTACTCTCAAAAACATTGAGAACAACTGATGAAATTGAAGTTTTGGAAGCCAAAGAAATAATATCAAAACCTTCTGTTGCAAAAAGAGAGGCCTTGAGATTACGCGATTTGGGTGCTCAATTGACGATATTTAATTATGCTATTTGGGCATTCCCACATTTTTCTGTTATCGCAAGTAAGTTTGCACCGGGGCCTTTTCTTCTATTCGGAAATATAAATCCTCAATATCCCGGAATGGTTGGAATGCTTGCTGCAGCTGGTGCACTTGACCAAACTGGGGTTGTTCACAAAAGGTTGTGGGGAAACATAGAGAATGAAAAAGTACTTCGACAGGTAATGGCATTTATCAGAGGAACTTATGCCTTCAATTCTTTGAAAGGGCAGAGATACGGCATAATAGGTGGGCGCCCAATGGGAATGTATACAACGGTTCCCAACGTAGATCTATGGAACTCTATTTTTGGAATAGATATTGAACACATTGATCAGTATGAAGTCATCAGATTATCTCAAGAAGTTCCAGAAGCACGTGCAGAAAATGGACTAAAATGGTTGGAATCACATGTAAAAAAAATACATTATGATGGAAAACAACTCACACCTGAAAAGTTGAAAACTCAGATCAAGAGCTATCATGCCATTCAGCGTATCGCGAAAGAGAACGAATTAGACTTCGCAGGTATCAAAGGACAACCTGAATTGACAAATAACTTTGTCACAACGGATGTCGCCGAAGCGTTTATGAACGATCCTTACGATTGGGAAGGCCCACATGAGCCCTTCGTTTTGGCAACAGAAGCAGATTCGGACGGTGCTTTGACGATGCAAATCCTTAAGACTATCGCTAAAACCCCTGTGCTTTTTGCAGATGTTCGTCACTATGACATTAAGGATAACTTTTTTGATCTGTGTAATTCCGGAGAGCATGCCACCTACTTTGCTGCTAAATCATTCGATCCTAAAGATAATCTGAAACATGTAGAACTTTACCCCGAAAGCTTCTACTTTCCAGCAGGAGGAGCATCTGTAAGACACATTGCCGCACCTGGTCGTGTAACCCTTGCAAGACTTGCCAGAAGGAATGAAAGATATTGGATGGCAATACTTCCAGCAGAATTCCTTGATTTTGGAGAAGAAAAAAACGAAGCCAAAGCGAAAGCAACCCAAACTGAATGGCCACATGCGTTTGTCAGATTAGAAGTGAGTGCTGAAGAATTTCTTTCTACCTACGATTCCAATCACATTCACGGTGTTTATGGTGACTACGTTAAAGAATTAGTTGATTTTTGTAAAGTTGCGAGGATAGATTACAAAATTTACGGAGGAAATTGATGAGATACTTTCTTGGTGTGGATATAGGAACGAGTTCGACAAAGGCTATAATAACAGACGAAAGCCTAAAAATAATAGCGCAAGCAAAATCTTCAAATTATAATATTGAAATGCCCCATCCAATGTGGGCACAACAAAGTGCGGATGTTTGGATAAACGGGTTCATTGATGCCACAAAAAGCATTATGGAAAACGTCAATGTTAAAATAGAAGCCTTATGTGTCAGCGGATTGTATGGAGGATCTGGAGTACCACTTGATGATCACCTTGAACCTTTAGGCCCTGCCTTGATATGGATGGACAAACGTGCAACAGAAGAGACCAAATGGGTTAAAGAAAATGTGGGTATCGATAAACTTTTCAAGATCACGGGAAATTACGTCGATCCGTACTTTGGATTCACAAAAATACTCTGGTTAAAGCATCATCATTCCGATTGGAAAAAATTTAACCTATTACTTTCTCCAAAAGATTATGTGACTTTCAAACTCACGGGAGAGATCGCTACAGACTATTCTTCGGCTGGCAACATTGGAGGAGTATTTGATTTAAAAGAAAAAAATTGGTCAGATGAAATGCTGAGTATCCTCGGATTATCATCTCATCTTTTTCCAAAGAGAATTTTGCCATCTGACGCTATCGTTGGAAATTTGAAATCAGAGTTTGCATCACTTACAGGGCTTAAAACTGGCACGCCAGTGATCTGCGGCGGAATAGATGCAGCAGTTGCAACTTACGCTGCGGGCGTAGAAAAACCCGGTCAACATGTTGCGATGATAGGAACTTCAATGTGTTGGGGAACGATTCACAATGGAAAATATCTCACACCCAAAATGGTAAATATGCCTTACGTCATTGAACCCGATCGTTATGTGTATTCGTTTGGAGGAGCAACCACTGCGGGAGCAATCATTGAGTGGTTTAAAAAAGAACTGGCACCAGATAAGACATTGCAAGAATTGGAAGAAGAAGCGAGAAATATCCCATTCGGATCGGAAGGCGTGATCGTAGAGCCATATTTCATGGGTGAACGCGCTCCATTGTGGAACTCAAACCTTCGTGGGACTATAAAAGGACTAACTCTTTCACACACGCGAGCTCACATTTACAGAGCATTCTTGGAATCAATAGCAAACTCCTTGAAAATGAATATCGATGTGGCACGAAAGACTGGGATACCTTTAGATGAAGAGCTATTTGTCGTTGGTGGTGCAACAAATAGTGATCTATGGTTAGAAATCATATCTCAAACACTTGGAATGAAAGTTAGAACCTTGAATTCTTCGCTTGATGCACCAATAGGTGATGCGAAATTGGCAATCAAAAGGGGGATGTAAAAAATGCTTGATGGGATAATAGCCGCTCATTTAACATTGTTCAAAGAAGATGAAGATATAGATTATAAAGAAATGGAAAAATATTTTGATTTTTTACGTCAAAAAGGCGTAAACGGTATTTTTGCATGTGGAACCACATCAGAAGGGCTTTTGTTATCAACAAAAGAGAGAGAGGAAATTTTCAAAATTTCAAAGTCTGTTGTTGGTAGCGATGTAAAAGTTATTGCTAATTGCAGCAGTTTAAGAATTGAAGAGACAAAAACACTTATACATAGTGCTAAAAAAGCTGGAGACGATGCGATCGCGATTTTGCCACCTCTGTATTATAGAGTTTCTGAAAGAGAAATGATAAATTA
>Ga0256840_1001731_pt1 | contig 20095 bp, 16 predicted proteins | sample 355202metaG_FD_185969 | JGI IMG/M metagenome (GOLD analysis project Ga0256840, IMG submission 185969) | Hydrothermal vent microbial communities from Mid Atlantic Ridge, Atlantic Ocean - 355-202 | ecosystem: Environmental > Aquatic > Marine > Hydrothermal vents | place: Atlantic Ocean: Mid...
CCATTCTATGTCTATATTACTATGGTAAAAGCCTAGTGTTTTGTCTGATTTATAAGGTAGCAATAAAGGGCCATCGTAAATAAGGTCTCCATTTTTCTTTGCTAAGAAAATAGTATTGTCTGGTTTTGCAAAGTCACTTTGTAGCCAACTGTCTTTTATAAAATTATTAAAAGTGACAAAGTTAGTGGTGTTTAATTTTTCAAATAACAAATAAAAATAACTATCACCATTTACATTATTATTAAGTAATTCTATTAAAAAATGGGTTTTGTTTTTGTATTTATCACTTAGTACTTCTAATATTTTAAGAATTATATCTTCTTTATTTAAGCCTATATTGGTTAGATTACTTTTGAGCATAGTACCAACTATTTCCCAAAGATCTACATGGTGTGCTTTTTTTATAAATAAGCTAGGTGTATAATATAATACGGTAAGTAAATCGTTAATATTTCTTTTTGCAGCTCTAATTATTCCTGTTATTTGCCAGTCAAAATCATCAAAAAAGTTTTGTTTTATGCAATCAGATCCTCTAATTTCTAGGTCTTTATCAAAAAATATAGTTTGGTTTAAATATGCGAGTATGCCATGCAAAGAGGTAAATTTTAACGATATGGCTACATTGTTATTTTTAATATCGAATAATATAATATGGTCTTCTACCATATATAGATACTCTACCGTACCTTCGCTTAAATTTACAAACGGGTATAAATATACTTTTCCGCTTACTGTAGATAGTTTTACTAGTACTTTTCGGTTTTGCCTATCTATATAATTTTTAAAAAAATTATCAGTCACTCCCTTAATGGCATTGTCTAAAAAGCCATTGGTATATCCTTCGTGGTCTTTATAGTCTAAGGTATAAGTTCCTGCGCTAAGCCCTACATCGGTTATGTGGTAGTCAAATGTATTTTGATACAGTATTGCTGGTCTTGTTGGATTTGCTATGACTACTCTATTTGTATTATTATCGTAATAAGCATCTGCAATATTATTGAATACTAAAAACCCCGTTATATCTATTTCTTCAAAAAAAGAGAGGTTTAGAAAATTTCGGTATTTGGTTACGCCACCAACTGTTTTTGCTTCGTAATATACAAGGCTTTCGGGTTGGTCGTTATTATCTACTACATCCATATAAATAGTACGAATATGACTTGCTATGGTTTTGTAATATGCTGGGTTGCCTATCAGGTTTTTTTGGATGTAACCATATTTAAACGGTCCTTGGTCGTAATATGCATCTACAAAAAGAACTGTTGTGGTATTTTTTCTTAGTTCTCTTTCTATTTGTTCGCGCCTGTCTGTTTTTAAATAGGTTACTAAAGGCTTTGCGTTTGCCATATATTTTTATTGTTTGGTAAGAGACTGTCCTTACATCTTTTAATTATCTATTGCGTTTAATTTTAAAGATACCTTCTCTTTGTTCGGAATGATGTTTGTTAGACAGTCTCTTTTTTTCTAAGTTTTTTTTATACTATGGAGTTGTATTGCCTCCTCCTTCTAAAACACCTGCATCTTGTTGTGTTTCGGAGCTTTGCCCTATCTGTGCTGTTGATTGCCCTATTGGATTTGTAAATGGTTTTCCATTTGCATCTAATAGTTCTACGCCATCGGAATCAAACATTTTAAAATCGTTACAATCGGTATTGCATGGTAAGCCTTGTACATTTAGGCCTATACTTCCTGCTTGTATTACGGTTAGTGCCGTTGGCACTCTGGTTTCCCATGTTTCCTCTACGGTTCCTGTCGGTTCTTTTAGTTCATCTACTATAGATAGGAATAGGTCATCGTCTGGGGTTGGTACTTGTCCGCCATTCCAAATTTGCCCTGTTGCCATATACCAGTTTACTATTTCTTCAAATCCTGGTCTTACGGTTACTATTACTCTTGCCATTCCACTTTGTAAAAAGGAACGGTGTAGCGCATCGTTAAATTCAGTTACGTTATATAAACTTTTCCAGTTTTCTTTATTTGCCCAATAAAACGGATAAAAATTATAACTCATTATATTCCATTCAAATGCTTGTTCAAAGAATTTTACTCTTGCTGCATAAGATTCTAGTTTTTCATTTGTATAGTCAACTCTAATGTTTTCTAATTCGCCTCTATTTTTAATTAAGTCTGCTCCAACATTTTCTTGGCTTGCCATATAACTTATACAATTTTTGCGCAATACCATATTCTCTATTTGGCGGTAGAATCCTGGGTTTACTTTTGCTATTGTTGCTTCTGTTGCTTTTAATTTATAGGCTGCTACTTTTTCTTCATACGCCTTTATTATGGTATTAAATGTTTCTATTTGCCATTGTTTATATGCTTGGTCTGTTAGCTTGCATGCTGCTACTAAGTTAAAGGTGTATGCTCCTGTATCCCAAGATACTACTGAAAATTCTAAGGTTTTTGTAAGGTTTGTATCAATGTTATTACCAATACTAGTAAGGGCAGTACTTGCTCCTCTACCATATCTAAAAGTTTTACCTGCAATTAATACTACACCATTTAAGTTATGACCAATCCCATGTTTAGATACTTTTGCAAAAAAGTTTCCTGTAAAACTTTCTAACATATACTTTTCTGGTATTTCTATTTTTCCTTCACCTGCTTGTGAGCCTGCGCCATTTTCTCCTTGAATTTCTCTACTTACACTTTTGGAAACAGATATAGTACGTTCTGGCATTGCTGCTACTTTTGCATTGTATATTGCTGCCCAATGTGGATAGGTTGATTCGGTTATTTTTGTATAATCTTTTAAATTAAGTCCATCTCCTTCAAAAGTTCTTGGATCTATTGGTTCGCTTATCTTTTTTTCTGTCGTTATCGCTAGGTTATGAAATACCGCTGGCTCTGGTATCATAAATTCATACATTAGTCGCTTGCCATAGTTTATTACTTGGTTTTTATATATTTTATCTACCCAACGATATACTCCTGATATATGGTTGTCTCCTTTTCGGTTATCAAAGCCATGTGTGTTTTTCTCTTCGTATTCATTTATTACCGTTACGGTTCGCTCTTCTTTGGTTTTTAATGCCACTCTATCTAATGCACGCTCTGTTACATCTTTGGCATAAGTTACTGCTTGCGAGTCGGACACTTCAGATGCTGTGGAGGTTGAGAAATCTGCTCCTGTTCCTACGCTATATTGTGCTCCTCCTTTTACTCCCCAATTGGCATTAAAACTTGCATGGGCATTTAATTGTGTATCTTTTGCCATTACGGAGGCTACTTCTTGGTTCATTTCAAAACGCTCTGCTGTAGATGTGTCTGTTAGTTTTTCTTTTTCGGTTTCTTTACTTAGTGTATTCGTTTCTGTTTTACTATTATAGCTACGTGTTTCTCTATCTTTATATTCACGTGCCATTATGTTTTCTATATGCGATACTTCTCCTGCTACATAGCAACAAATTGTTTGTTCTACTTTTCGGTAATCGGATATTCCCAAGCGCTTTATTCCAAAACCTGATGGTATGTAGTCTATTGGTGTTTCTGGCTCTGAATCTGTTGGGTTTTCGTCACTTAACAATTCTATGGTATAACTTCCATTTCCAAATATGGTATAATCTTTTGCACCTACTGCTAGTTTGGTTTTGTTTATTATTCTTGCGGCTCCTGTTATACTTATTTTTCTATTGTTATTTAATACAAATTCGCCTGTTATGGTAAAGTTATTTTTGTTTAAATAGGTTACTTCATTAGCTGTAAATATTTTAAGCATTAATTTGTTATTTACAATACTACTTGTAAATGATGTTCCGCTTATTGGTGTTGCATTTGCTCCAAATGTTATTTGGTAATTTGCACTTATTACATAGGCATCATTAAAACTAGTTCTAAACAATATTGTTGTTGCTACTATCCTATTACCCGTTATTGAAAACGCTTTGCCTATATCTGTATTTTGGCTTACTGGTATTAATGCACCATTATAATTAACTTGTGTGTTTTCAAAATCTGTGTTTTCAAATATTTCTTCGGTTGCCGCTGCAATTTCCGTATTTATATGGTTGTTTACTTCATTAAATGTTGTGTATTCTTCTGCATTTACTAAATCATTAATTATGTTTAATCCTGCTGTTGTTGTTGCTGCTATTTTTGTAGTCTTAACCGATTCTAGTTCTGGTGCTTTTACAAATTCAAACTTTGGTAAGTTTAAGTTTTTATATGTTATTTGTTGGCGGTTTATTTTTGTAACTGTATCGGTATATGTTTGTTCTATTTTATCTGCCTTACTATAGGCTTCTTCTACATTTTTTTGATGGTTAGTTATGGCATTCTTATATGCTACTTGTTGTGTTTTTGTATAGCTTTTTTGGATTTTTGCTATATCCTTTGTTGCTTCTTGTAAATAGGCTACCTTTTCTTTTAATACTATTTTTTTTAGTTCTTTATCTAAAGATTTTGTATTTATTCTTTCTGCTCCTGATGTGTTTATTAGCGATTTTTCTTGTTTAAATAATGCTTTATCTATTACTATTCTTGCTTGTGCTAGTTTTTGATATGCTTTATCTTCATTTTCTATTTCTTTATTATTATTGATAAAAAAATCTGCTGTTAACACCGAGAATATTATTTCTCTTACCGCTCCTGATTTATAGGTTATTATTTGGTATAATAAATTATTCCATAATACTTTTTTTTGTGCTTCGGTTAATTTTGGTATTTCTACTTTTAATTCATTTTCTACCTCTACCACTGTTAAGGTTGTTCTGTTTGCGGTTAGCCACGTTGCAAAATTATATATTTTAGCACCTACATATTCCTTAACTTCTAGTCTTGTTTTAAAACTTTCGGCTTCAAACTTTTTTGCTATTTCTTGTAGTGTTGTTCTACGGCTGGTTGCTTTTGTTTTTTTTACTGCATCTAAAAAAACATTGCCACTTGTATATGGATAGTTTATGAAATTTTTAGATTTTGAATCTACATCTACTAAATTTGGTGCTCGCATTGTTGTAAAGCGAAATAATGTGTTTTTGATTTCTTTGTTCATTAGAAATTGTTTTATGGTTATTAATACCTCAAATTTCTAATATATTTTTGGATTTATTACGGGGAAAAATCCCCTTTTTTTTAGGGGATTTTTCCCCTTGCGTATTGTTTTTATTTTTTGTATTGTCGCTAATTTTTAATTGTTCCATTTAATAGTTTTAGTATGTAATTAGCTGACTACCAATTAATGGTTGATTATTATTTTTTATTTGTGATTTTTGTATCTGCGTTTTGTTTTTTTTTAAATAGAATGACCTATTTCTTATTTTAATTTAAAAACGCATTTTTCACTTTTATTAGTAACCTAAGTAACCTAAGTAACCTGAGTTCGACTAATACCAAATACACATTAAAATAAGCCTAATAACCTGAGTTCGACTAAGACTTCTATTTACAGAAAATGAAGAAATGGTGCGGTTTGAAGAATAAATTTTAAGGAATAATCTGTTATTTCTTAAAAATTATTCAAAAAAGATTGCCTTTTATTTGTTTTCCCTTCGGGTTTGATTATTTTTTTTCATAATCTCGCTAAATTTCTTTGAATTATCTAGATAATCCTTCTAAAATTCATCTTCGACTATAAAAAAAATAATCTAAACTGTAAACGAATTATTAGTCGAACTCAGGTTAATAACCTGAGTTCGACTAAGACTTCTATTTACAGAAAATGAAGAAATGGTGCGGTTTGAAGCATAAATTTTAAGGAATAATCTGTTATTTCTTAAAAATTATTCAAAAAAGATTGCCTTTTATTTGTTTTCCCTTCGGGTTTGATTATTTTTTTCATAATCTCGCTAAATTTCTTTGAATTATCTAGATAATCCTTCTAAAATTCATCTTCGACTATAAAAAAAATAATCTAAACTGTAAACGAATTATTAGTCGAACTCTGGTTAATAATAAGGTTTTAATAATTTATTTAAAATCCAAACCACCCTTTTTTCTTTTTAGAGACTTTAGGTTCTTCGTTTAAAATAGCTCTATATATATTTCCCCAATCGGGTAAATCGCCAAAATTACGATCATCAATAAAAATGTCTGCATGAATTTTTCGGCTCATTGTATCGTCTAAAATTTCTTCGGGATACGATTTATTTACGGCATAAAATTCAATATCATTTTTAGCACAAAAATCTACTGCTTCTTGTAGTTTTCTGCCACTTCGGTAAGTCCAGAGTATTAAACGATGTCCTTTACTTTGTAATTGTTTTAAAGTATCAAAAGCAAAAAGCATTGGTTTTCCAATTTTTGGATACGCATCTTCAACAATGGTACCATCAAAATCAATTGCTATTATTTTAGTATTTTTTGGAAGCATTCTTATTTTTTATAACCTATTTTAGTTCTTGGTTCTTTGTTAATCGGATTATCAATTATATTTTGTAATACGGTGTAAATTTCGGAAAATTGTTCTTTATATTGCGTTTCTAATTGTTTTATTTTTAGACTTATTTCTTTAGATTTGATGAATTTTTGCCAATTTCCGTTATATTTTTCAAACTAATCTGTTAGTCTTTCAAAAAGACAATTTCTAATTGACTAAAAATTCATCTAAACTGCAAATGAATTATTAATCATAGAATATTCAGCTTATTATTTAGCAAATGGGTTTTTATAATCTTTAGAGTTCAATATGTTTACAAAATCTTTTTCCATAGTCTTCAACTGCATACTCTACAAATCGATTAATTTCTTTATTATTTTTATAAAAAATAAAAGTAGGTACACGTTCAATGTGTAAGCCTTCTTCTAGATTTTTTGGTGATTTTTTATTCCGATTAACCGTTATCATTTCTAAATTTTTCATATCAAAATCTGTAGCTTGTAAAATTTTATAAAAAATAGGAGTTTCTCTTCTACTATCATGACACCAAGTGCCCATAATAGCTTTAATTTTTACGCCAACTAATAGCGGTTTTAATTTAGTAATGGTTTTAGTATCTAGTTTATAATCCTTTTTGTTTTTAACCTGAGTTCGACTAAGACTTCTATTTACAGAAAATGAAGAAATGGTGAGATTTGAAGCATAAATTTTAAGGAATAACCTGTTATTTTTTAAAAATTATTCAAAAAAAATTGCCTTTTATTTGTTTTCCCTTCGGGTTTGATTATTTTTTTCATAATCTCGCTAAATTTCTTTGAATTATCTAGATAATCCTTCTAAAAATCATCTTCGACTATAAAAAAAAATAATCTAAACTGTAAACGAATTATTAGTCGAACTCAGGTTTTTAGTAAACCAAGTGGCAAAAGGTTCTTGTAAAAAACTTTTTTCGGTAGCAATACCAACCATATCGCCATCTGAATTTATGGTACTATTTTTTTGAGAAGCGCAATTAGTCATAATAATAAGAATAAAGATTAATGCTATTTTTTTCATTAGGATGTTTTATAGATTATACTAAGGATTCCATATTCATTTCTTTGGGTTTTTCAATATCCATTAAGTGTAAAATAGTTGGAGCAATATTTGCTAAAACGCCTTTGTTTATTTTTTTAATATCCTTATCTACTAAAATTAGTGGAACAGGATTTATGGTATGTGCTGTATTTGCAGAACCATCTTCATTAATCATTTTTTCACTATTACCATGGTCTGCAATTACAATACTAGTGTAGCCATTATCTAAGGCAGTTGTTACAACTTCTTTGAGGCAAGTGTCCACAGTTTCAGCAGCTTTTATAGCAGCATTAAAATCGCCAGTATGCCCAACCATATCCGTATTAGCAAAATTTAAACAGACAAAATCAGCATCTTGTTTTTTAAGTTCAGGTACAATTGCATTTTTAATTTCATTTGCACTCATTTCTGGCTGCAAATCATACGTAGCAACTTTTGGAGATGGGCAGAGAAGTCTTTTTTCGCCATTAAATTCTTTTTCTCTACCGCCAGAAAAGAAAAATGTTACATGTGGATATTTTTCAGTTTCGGCAATTCGGATTTGTTTTTTGTTGTTACGCTCCAATATTTCGCCAAGTGTATTGCTTAGGTTGTCATTTGGGTAAATAACTTGTATTCCTGTAAACGAATCTTTATAACTAACCATTGTTACAAAATACAATGGGAGTTTTTTCATATTAAATTCCGTAAAATCTTCTTGCGATAATACTTGTGTAAGTTCACGCCCCCTATCCGTTCTAAAATTGAAATAAATTACAACATCATCTTCTTTAATTGTAGTAATTGGATTTCCTTTTTCGGTAACTTTTACAATTGGTTTAATAAATTCATCCGTAACCTTGTTTTCATAGCTTTCTTGTATGGATTTTTTTATGTCGGTAGATTTTTCGCCATTACCATTAACAAGTAAATCATAAGCTAGTTTTACACGTTCCCAACGCTTATCTCTATCCATAGCATAATACCTGCCAATTACAGAAGCTAATTTACCTGTAGTTTGTTGCATGTAATTTTCTAAATCGCCAATAAAACCTTTTCCAGATTTTGGGTCACAATCACGACCATCCGTAAAGGCATGTACAAAAACATTGCTTAGTTCCGATTCATGAGCAGCTCTCAATAAGCCTTTTAGATGACTTATATGCGAGTGAATACCTCCATCGGAAACTAGTCCAATAAAATGGACGTTTTTATTATTTTCTTTAGCATATTTAAACGCTTTTTGAACTTCAATTTCCGTATCAATGGTTTGCTCTTTAACTGCTTTGTTGATTTTTACCAAATTTTGATAAATAATACGACCAGCACCTAAATTCATGTGACCAACTTCAGAATTTCCCATTTGCCCTTCTGGCAAACCAACATGTAAACCATCGGTTCGTAAACTAGCATTTGGGTATTTTTTAATTAGCGAATCAAAAAAAGGAGTATTTGCTTGGTGTATTGCAGAAACTTTAGGGTTTTGAGTTATTCCCCAGCCGTCTAGTATAATTAGAATTACTTTTTTTTTCATTTATTCTGTACATTAATTGATGTGCGAAGTTACAAAATATTGTATTGTTTCTTGTTTTTTAATAAAACAAGAACTAGTAATTTTTAAAACAATACTATAAAATAAATTTACTTTTTATTTGCTGGCTTAATTTTAGGGTTTGTTTTTTCTTCTTTCATCTTTAACATTAATTCTGGACCTATTTCAATTTGTTTTTTAGCTAATTTTCGCTTTACTCTATCTAAAGAGTCCTTAGTTTTTACAATTTTCTTATATTTTGCTAAGGAGTCTTTTATTCGCTTTTGAACTTCTATGTAAATATCTTCGTATTGGACTATATGATAAATGTAATATTCATTATTTTCTTTAAACTGTGTACTATCAATATTGTGTTTTTCAAAAATATAAGACATATAGTTTAAGTCTTTTTCTAGTTTTTTTGTTTTTATAGTCTTCGTTTTATTGGCTATTTTCATATCTACTAATAAAGCAATCATTTTATCTTTAGGTATAAAATTTTTAGGCTTTTCTATGGTGTCTTTTTTACAAGAGAATAAAAATGTAATGAGTAAAATTAGTATGTAAAATATATTTTTCATGTTATAATTATCTATTAAATAAAAGACGTTTTCCTTTAATATCATCATTAAAAGCACCTTTATTATAAATTAAATTCCCATTCACAAATGTAGTTAAAATAGTTGATGAAAATGTAGTACCTTCAAAAGGAGACCAACCACACTTATATAAGATGTTTTCTTTGCTAATAGTTTGTGGTTTGTTTAAATCTACCAAAACCAAATCTGCAAAATAGCCTTCTTTAATATAGCCACGTTTTTCTATTTTATAGATTTTAGTAGGATTATGGCATGCTTTTTCTACTATTTTTTCTAATGAAATTTTATTTTTTTTGTACATTTCTAACAAAGCTAATAGCGCATGTTGTACTAATGGACCACCACTTGGAGCTTTTGTATATACTTGGTTTTTTTCCTCCATAGTATGTGGTGCATGGTCAGTTGCAATAATATCTATTCTGTCATCTAGCAAAGCTTTTAGTAAGGCATCTTTGTCTGTTTTTGTTTTTACAGCAGGATTCCATTTAATAAAAGTTCCTTTAGATTTATAGTCGCTATCATCAAACCATAGATGGTGTACACAGACTTCCGCAGTAATTTGTTTTTCTTCTAGCGGAATTTTATTCGTAAATAAATCCGTTTCAATTGCAGTTGAGAGGTGGTAAATATGTAATCTTGCACCAGTTTTTTTAGCTAATGCAATTGCTTTTGACGAAGATAAATAACAAGCTTCCGCACTTCTAATAATTGGGTGCATTGCAATAGGAATATCATCTCCATATTTAGCTTTAGCATCCGCTAAGTTATTTTTAATTGTTGTTTCATCTTCACAATGTACGGCAATTACCATTTTGGTAGAAGCAAATATTTTTTCTAGAACGTCTTCATTATCAACAAGCATATTTCCTGTGGAAGAGCCTAGAAATAATTTTATAGCAGCAACATTTTTTGGATTAGTTTTGATAAGTTCTTCTAAATTATCATTTGTACCACCAAACATAAACGAATAATTTGCATACGAAGTTTCAGAAGCGATTTTAAACTTATCCGCTAATAACTCTTGTGTTGTAGCTTGTGGAATGGTGTTTGGCATTTCAATAAAAGAAGTAATTCCACCAGCAACAGCAGCTCTAGATTCTGTTTTGATATTGGCTTTGTGCGTTAAGCCAGGTTCTCTAAAATGCACTTGATCGTCAATAAGACCAGGTAGTAAATGCATTCCAGTAGCATCAATAACTTCCATTTTATCGGTTGCAGAAATATTTTCTGCAATAGAAAGAATAACTTCATCACTAATTAAAACATCGCGTTTAAGGGCTTGCCCTTCATTTATTATAGTTGCATTTTTTATTAGTGTTTGCATTTTACTTCCTTTTAGTTTGTTCTATTTTTTTTAGTAACGCCTTTTAGTTTCATTTTTATTACGCCAAATATAGCCTCGGAAATAATAGAGCCAGACATTTTTGATACACCAGCAATTCTATCCGTAAAAATAATTTCTACTTCTTTTATATTAAAACCATGCTTCCAAGCTTTAAATTTCATTTCTATCTGAAAAGCATAGCCAACAAAATGAATTTGATTTAAGTCTATGGTTTCTAGAACTTTTCTGCTATAGCAAACAAAGCCAGCGGTAGTGTCGTAAACTGGAATTCTAGTAATAAAACGCACGTATTTTGAGGCTAAAACGGACAAAACAATGCGTTTAAAGTCCCAATTAACAACATTTATTTTTCCTTTAATATATCTTGAACCAATAGAAATATCTGCATTGTCTTTTGCGCAGACATCATATAAGCGTATTAAATCGTTTGGATTATGAGAAAAATCAGCATCCATTTCAATAATATAATCATATTTTTTTTTAATAGCCCATTTAAAACCATGAATATATGCAGCTCCTAATCCTGTTTTTTCTTTTCTGTTTTCAATAAATAATTGATTGGGGAATTCTTTTTGTAAATCAGTTACAATTTTTGAAGTACCATCAGGTGAATTATCATCAACAACTAATATATCAAATGCTTTTTTTTGAGAAAATGTCGCTTTAATGATACGCTCAATATTTTCTTTTTCATTGTAAGTTGGTATGATTACAAGTGTATTATTCATTAATTTAATTTATTTAGCAAAGGTAAAACAAAATATTGCTAATTTTGTTGTAAGTTAATTTACATTTAACAAAGCTTTATGATAAATGCACTTTCTGTAAATAATTGGGTTACCATAACTATTGTTTTACTAATAGGAATTTTGGTATTATTAAATTATTTTTTTGAAATACGGTTTGAAAAATTCATATCATTAGTCCAAATTGATGAGTATTTTGTTGATTATGTAAATAAATCTTCAATGCTATTTAACAGCTTTAATCTATTTTTATTTTTGTTTCAAGCAGGAGTTTACTCATTATTACTACTAAAAGTAAATGAAATTTTTTTAAAAACGACAACTCAAAATCAGTTTTTACTGTATCTAAAAATTTACCTTATTTTAATTATTTTTTATTTGTTCAGGTATATAATAGGTAGAGTTATTGCTTTGCTTGTTGAAATGGAAAAAGAGCAGGCATTACTTACATTCATTAAGATTAGCGCTGTTTCAAAAATTGCAATACTTTTATTTCCGGCAATAATTATTTTGTATTATTTGCCTTTTTCAAACGTGATTTTGTCTAAGATAATTGTTTTGATTATGGTAGTTTCTTTGCTATTTAAATACCTTCAAATTTTACAAAAAAATCAAAAATTAATTTTTGGCAATTTGTTTTATTTTATTTTGTACCTTTGCGCTCTCGAAATTACCCCTTTGGTATATTTATTTAAGTTATTAATAAACAAAGCGTAATATCTGAAAAGTTAGTCCTTTTTGAATTAAAAAAAAAGTAAAATAAATGATGAAAGTAAAAACTATTTTAGTTTCACAACCAGAGCCAACTACTGAAAAATCGCCTTATTTCGATTTATCAGAAAAGCAAAAAGTAAAAATTGATTTTAGATCTTTTATACATGTTGAAGGAGTTGAGTCTAAAGAAGTAAGAGCGCAAAAAATTGATTTTTCAAATTTTTCCGCAGTAATATTTACAAGTAGAAATGCTATTGATAATTATTTTAGATTGGCTGAAGAAATGCGTTATACAGTACCAGATGACATGCGTTATTTCTGTCAATCGGAAGCAGTATCTTATTATTTACAAAATTATATTGTTTACAGAAAACGTAAAATTTATGTTGGTACACGTACGTTTGCTGATTTGGTAACGTTGATTAAAAAACATAAAACAGAAACTTTTTTATTGCCATCTTCAGATAAGTTAAAAGCTGAAATTCCAAAAACCTTAGATGGTTTAGGAATTAAATGGAGTAAAGCAACTATGTTTAGAACTGTGGTTAGTGATTTGTCAGATTTGGAAGATGTATTTTATGATATCTTAGTGTTTTTTAGTCCAAGTGGTATAAAATCTCTGTTTGAAAATTTTCCAAAATACCAACAAAAAAGCACACGCATTGCAGTTTTTGGCAATACAACAATAAAAGCTGCGGAAGAGTTTGGTTTAACTGTAAATATTGCAGCACCAACAAAAGAAACACCTTCAATGACATCAGCTTTGGATTATTATATTAGAGAAGCTAATAAGCGGTAAATACTTTTTTATAAAAAATTAAAGCTTAATAATGTGTCTATACAATCATTTAGATAGATATAGAAGAAATATGTATTCTGGAAGAAAATATTTTTCTTCCAGAATACAATAAACTAAAATGTGCTTATTAAAGCATTTGTTTTTAGCAAGGTAGGTAGAATTCGCCACAGAGATTAGCACATACTCTACATCCATTATTACATATAGTAGAGCAAAATGTTCTACCACATTTATCTTTACCTCCATTAATACTCATTTGTTCTTTTTTGTCAAGAACTTTTCCTAAAAATTTTAAATTTTTCATAATATAAAAGTTATCTAATTAATTTTACTTTGAACATTTATAGACAGTCAAAGTTTCTGTCCAATACTTTATAGAATTATTCTATTCTAATTTATAACACTAGGAGTGAGTGGGGAAGTGTACTCCTGTAATTAAATAGCATACATTAAATTTGAAATCGTTACTTAATAATTAAAGAGTAATCAAATGATGTGTTTTTTTAATATGTAACTGACACATAATGTATTACTGCAAATCTAGTAAAAATAATTTAATTATCATAATAATATTTATAAAAGAGTTTACATTTGCACCAAATAAAAAGAGGTGCTTAATTCCGTAGGAAAAGCTGAGATTATACTCTATGAACCTGAACAGGTAATGCTGTTAAGGGATTTTAGTTGCGTTATGTGCATAAAGTACCTCTTTTTGTTTATTGATTTTATTTTTAAATATAAAAGAAACTCTATATGAAACTTATTTTTACATTTTTATTATGTAGTACACTATATTCTTTTTCTCAAAAAGAAATAAAAAAGGACACCGTTAAGTTAGAAGAGGTTTTGCTAACTGCAACACGAGCATCTAAAAAAGCACCAATTGCTTTTACAAACATTAGCAAAAAGGAATTAGAAGCTACAAATTTAGGACAAGATTTACCAATTTTGTTAAATCAAATGCCATCAGTAGTAACAACAAGTGATGCAGGTTCAGGAGTTGGTTATACAGGTATTAGAGTACGTGGGTCAGATGCAACACGTATAAATGTAACAATTAATGGAATTCCGTTTAACGATAGTGAGAGTCAAGGTTCTTATTGGGTAGATTTGCCAGACTTAACATCGTCAGTGGAAGATATACAGTTACAGCGTGGTGTTGGTACATCCACAAACGGTTCAGGAGCTTTTGGCGCAAGTTTAAATTTAAGAACAAATAATCCGTCAAAGAAAGGATATGCAATAACAGCACACGGTATAGGTTCTTATAATACTAGAAAACACAATATTAGTATTGGTTCTGGATTACATAATAATTTTTATGCGGAAGGTAGATTTTCTAAAATATTAAGTGATGGTTATATTGATAGAGCATCTTCCGATTTATCTTCTTTTTATACCGAAGCAGGTTATTTATCTAAAAACACTTCTATAAAAGCCATTGTTTTTGGAGGTAAGGAAATTACTTACCAATCTTGGTATGGAACACCAAAAGCCGTAGTTGATGGTGATGTAGATGCTATACAAGCTTTTATTGACAGGAATTATGCTTCGGAAGAAGAGGCTTATAGTCTATTAAATGACGGTAGAACTTACAATCATTATACCTACGATAATCAAATTGATAATTATGAGCAATTACATTATCAACTGCATGTAACACATCAATTTAATACATTTATTGCAGCAAATTTATCTGTAAATTATACACGTGGAAAAGGATATTATGAGCAGTTTAAAGATAATGAAGAAGTAGAAGATTATTTCCCACTACATACAAACGCATCTGATGAAGGAGATGTAATACGTAGAAAATGGTTAGATAATGATTTTTATGCAGCAGTTTATTCATTTAATTATAAAAAAAATAGATGGCGCTTAAATTTAGGAGGGAGTTATACCAAATACGATGGCGATCATTTTGGTAAAGTTATTTGGGATTCGTTTCCAATTTCAATCCCTATTCGCTCAAATTATTATTTTAATGAAGGTAATAAGCAAGATATTAGTTCGTATATAAAAGCAAGTTACACATACAATAAATGGATTGTTTTTGCCGATTTACAATTTAGAGATGTAACTTATAAAGCTAATGGAATTACTGCGGATTTACTAAATGTTGCTGTAAACGAAAAATATCATTTTGTAAACCCTAAAGTAGGTTTAACCTATAAATTAGATAATTACAATCATGTTTATGGTTCTTTTTCGGTAGCAAATAGAGAACCGAATAGAGACGATTTGGTTAAAAATCCAATTTTGCCAAAAGCAGAGAATTTACAAGATTGGGAGTTTGGGTATAAGTTGAAAATTGCTAAATACTATGTTAATGCTAACTTGTATTATATGAATTACAAAGATCAATTGGTATTAACAGGCGAGTTAGATGATGTGGGTGATGCTATAAGGCAGAATGTAGATAAGAGTTATAGAGCAGGAATAGAACTTGAGGCTGGAGCAAAAATATTTGATAAGTTTAGTATAGCAACTAATGTAACATTGAGTAAAAATAAAATAGATAATTTTGCTGCTGTAATTTACGACACACAATATGACCCTAATACATGGAGTACAGTTTCGTATAAACCAATAGTAACAAATTATAAGAATACGGATATTTCGTTTTCGCCAAGTATTATTGCAGCAAATACAATTAGTTATGCACCTATGAAAAATCTAAATTTAAGTTTGATTTCTAAATATGTAGGAAAACAATATTTGGATAATACCGAATCAGATACTAAAAGTATGGATGCTTATTTTGTAAATAATTTAGCTATAAATTTTAAATTCCAACCAAAGTGGATTAAAGAAATTCAATTAAACCTTTTGGTAAATAATATTTTTAATAAAAAATATGTATCTAATGGTTACACATACAGCTATTATTACCGACCGCAAGGATCTAATGATGCTGCTATTACAGAAGTGTTTTATTACCCACAAGCTACTGTTAACTTTTTAACAGGAGTAACAATTAAGTTTTAATTTTTTCGGGAAAGATGATAGCCAACTAACAACTATTTATCTTAGAATTAAAACCAGAAACCATTCGCTATATGCGGATGGTTTTGTTTTTGTGGTTGTTTGAAAAAGGCATGTAAAATCGATACTAGTTTTAACTTACTAGTCTTAATTGATTTAGTTGTTTTTTTTTGCCTGATTTTATTAAAATAAAGTTTATCTTTGACAGATAAAAAATTGTATATACAAAGATTTACCCTAAGTCACATATAAAAATAATTGACATTTATAAGCTAGAGTTTGTGTATGCAGTTGTTGGCAACAACATAAAATAAACTACATAATTAAAAAATTCAGAACTTATAAATTAAACTAAGTTGAGAAGTTAATTCTTATATTTAGAGTATTTTACAGAATATAATCATTACATATTTTAAATAAATGGCAGGAATAGTAACAAGTGTAGAGGTCCAAATGAAAAAACTTCGTGAAAGAGGTATGGATTTGGACTTAGAAGATGATAAAACAAAAGAAATATTATTAGATATTGGCTACTACCGTTTAGGATTTTATTGGCACCCTTTTGAAGTTGATAATGACCATAATTTTATAAAAGGAACTAAATTCTCAACTGTAATAGACCTTTATTATTTAGATGTAGATTTAAGATATTTATTGATTAAATATATAAACAGATTGGAATTAAATTTCAGAACAAATCTTATTTATTGGGCTTCTATGTATTATGATGATAATGCAATTTGGTATACAGATACTACAATAATGGCTGACGAATATTTAAAAGACATAAAGGCGCATTATAATAAAAATTTTAAGAAGAAAAATATTCAAATTAGTAGACATCACGCAAAATATCCAGAGGATACTTATGCACCTTGTTGGAAAACTTTTGAGTACTATACATTTGGTTCAATTGTGAAAGTCTTTGAGCACATTATTGACCAAGACGTTAGAAGAAAAATTTCTTTACAATATGCAATTAAGAAACCTGAAAGACTTCAGAATTTTTTAGATACTTTAGTCTTTGTACGAAATAGTTGTGCACATAGTGGCGTGATATTTGATTTACATATAGATGAAGGTGTAAGTGGAGTGCCTGGAGTGAGATTTACTAATGATTATAGTCACAGTTTAGATTCAGCAATTAAAGCACTACTCTACTTGATGAATAATATTTCGAGTAACCGAAAGAATGAATTAGAAAAAAAATTAGTAGAATTATTTGATAAGTTTGCAGAGAATGATGTGATAAAAAATATCATTAAAAATAAATTAGGATATTCTTATAGTATATAAGAATATAGTTGTACATTTGCATTATTAAAGTGTCCCATTATTCATTAGCATTAGTGGTGCACTCAAAAAAAATAAACAACCTCAGATACTATCTGAGGTTTTTTTATATCATAATTTTTCATTAAATCAATGAACTTTAAAACTGAATAATAAATACTGTTGCTAATAAATAGAACTATGAACAATCAGTACGACCTATCGATTAGTTTCCGAGAATTAGGAATTGAACTACATCTAGCAAAAGTATGTAATTAGTGAAAGCGTTTTTTTTCTTAAATTCAAGTAGTAAATGCAATTTTTCTAGATTAACCTCAATGTAAAGTTCAAAATATCTAAGATAAATTTTATAAAAAAGCAGAATTCACTAATTCTAAAAAATGTATTTTTCGGTTTGCTTAAAACTGCTTATTTGGTATAATCAGCAATAGAAGTAGTAGAATAATATTATATGTAAATAATTACTGTTTTTAAAACGCTTCTCTAAAATTAGATTACTTTTGAAGTTAATACACAAACAATGATGATTTTTAGAAGAACTGATGTTACCGCACATTTGATGAGAAATCGAATATATATGGCATTTTTAGGGATAATAATTTTATTAATTCCTAATATTTGTAGTGCACAAGAGATTGAGCAAGAATTTCAAACTATTTTAGATTCTACTTATCAAGCAAATAAAGAAGCTGTGGGAATTATGATTCACGTAGAATCTCCAAATAAATCTATATCTTGGACATCTTCGGTTGGCTTTTCTAATAAAGAAATGACCAAAAAGCTCAATAAAAATCAACCACTACTTATTGCTAGTAATACTAAAACATACGTATCTGCTTCAATTTTAAAATTGGTTGAAAATGGAGAATTGAAATTGAATCAACCAATAAAAAAAATAATTAATAGAAAGACTAAACGATTACTCAAAAAGAGTGGTTATGATGTTAATAAAATAACCGTAAAGCATTTACTTTCACACACATCAGGAATTACAGATTATGTTAATGATGCTTATTTTTTGTTTGTAAACGAAAATCCGAATTATAAGTGGACAAGAGCCGAACAAATTAAATTGGCAATGAAAATGGCAAATCCTATTAAAGCAGGAAAAAAATATGCTTATGGTGATATTAATTACCTCTTATTAACTGAAATTATAGAACGAAAAATAGGGAGTCCTTTTTATACTGCAATTAGAAGTTTGTTAGAATTCAAAAAGCATAATTTAAACAATACTTGGTTTGTTAATTTAGAAGATAAACCTACAAATACACTCCCTTTTGCACACCAATATTCAAGTAAATTTAATACGAGTTCTTCTAATTTAGATCCTTCTTGGGACTTATACGGTGGTGGAGGTTTAGCCTCAAACACTAAAGATTTAGCAATCTTTTTTCAGCTATTATTCGAAGGTAAAATAATTAAAGATAAAATTATACTTAAAAAAATGCACACTTATGTTTTGCCCAAAGAAAAATCGATTTATTGTCTTGGTTTAAGAAATATTTCTTTTTTCGGTGAAAAAGCATATTATCATGGTGGGTTTTGGGGAACAGATGTAATGTATCTTCCAAAATATAATACTACAATTTCTGTATTTACATTAAAAAGAGAAAAGCGGAAAATAAATGCACAAATTAGTAATCAAATAATTAAAATATTAAAAAAATAAAATATGGAAAAAACTATTTTTTTTCTATCACTTATTCTAATAATTGGTTGTAAAAATCAATCACAAAAAGAACAAACAAAAGAAAATAAAATCACAACGTCTCAAACGGATGATTATGAGCTTATAAGGTCAAGTAAGTCAAAAGTATTATTAATTGTTTTTCCTGGTGGCGGTTCTACTTCAAAAGAAACAAAAGGAGAATTTAAAATTGTTAAGAAGGCAACTAAAAAAGGGATCTCTGTTTTATTAATGAATTTTAATCGGCACTTGTGGATTGAAAAAAATGATTCGGAACAATTAGCAAAAATGATTACAGAAGCTATAGAAAAAAATCATTTAAAGACTGAAAGTGTTTTTATTGGGGGAATGTCACTTGGTGGTACTGTTGCATTAACGCTTTCTAACCATTTACTAGAAACTAACGCTTCTCTAAAGCCAAAAGGCGTATTTGTTGTCGACTCACCTATTGATTTATTTGCTTTATATGAAAGTTCTCAAAAAGATGTATTGAGAGCAGATTTTTCAGAAGAACGTCTTGCTGAACCAAAATGGATTATTAATTATTTTGAGAAAGAGTTCGGGGGAAAAGATTCGCTACTTTTAAATATTCAAAAAGTATCTCCTTTCACATTTAAAACAAAGAATATCGATAACATTAAAAATTTACAAAACAAGAAATTGCGTTTTTATACTGAACCAGACACTCTGTGGTGGAAAGAGATAAGAGGTACTAATTTTGAAAGTACTAATGCTTTTACTCTTCAGAAAATCAATAAAATTTTAAAAAATAAAAATTGGAAAAATATAACACTAATTCAAACAAAGAATAAAGGTTATCGAGCTAATGAAGAGCGAAATCCACATAGTTGGTCAATAGTTGATATTGACGATTTAATAAATTGGATTTTAGAATAATACCAAATACACATTAAAATAAGCCTAATAACCTGAGTTCGACTAAGACTTCTATTTACAGAAAATGAAGAAATGGTGAGATTTGAAGAATAAATTTTAAGGAATAACCTGTTATTTCTTAAAA